>JGI24158J21664_10001546_pt1 | contig 26178 bp, 10 predicted proteins | sample Ectturendosymbi3_FD_21664 | JGI IMG/M metagenome (IMG submission 21664) | reverse complement strand
ATGCCAGCTTGGTCAATTTCCTACTTAATTTGATTAATGGTGCATTGTGGTCCACAGAGGATTTGAATATTTTAAAAAAGTTGTTGAATTCTTCATTTGGAATCTCAGGGTTAAGGCCAAATGAGGACTTATAAAGTAACTCGAGGGTCGCATTATGACGCTGACGCAAGAATGGCCGTACCTGAATCTTGCTAGAAACAGTTTTTACATCTTATTTCCTGCGAAAGGTATCATGAGTAATTATTTTGTTTAAATTATAGGCTAATTATTTTGTTTGAAAGGAACTTGTTCACTCGCTAGCCGAGCACTTTTACACACCGGTGAATAAACTAAATAACGTAAATGTGAATTATTTGAAAATTCCCAAATAGCATCGCGGGCTGCACACAAAGCCCTCACGGGCCGCGCGTTTGAGGCCCTTGCCTTACCTCAACCAAGTAAAGTGAAAATCATAAGCGTTAACAAATTCTTTAACCGCCGAGGTCCAATTACTGCGGCATACTCCATCATCCGTATATAACAGAAACAAACGTTTTTTAAGTCTTTTGCGGTACATTTTTGCTAATTGAAGAAACTACTTGCACCTTGACACACAGACGTTGATACTTGGAGACATTCTGCCTCATCAGAAAGGCAATGCTGAATGAACGAAAGTCAACTTGAAACAAACGTTCAGCTCATTGGCCTCTAGTGGGCGTCGTACATCTTGCACAAACATGCAAAGTCATTCATTCTTGACTTGACGTTCTTACACCATAAAGAAAACCTCGTTTGTATGCGGTCAGTCTTCCCTTTAAGGAAAGGTTTACACTGAGCAAATGTTTGTTTTAGTGAGCATGAATATTTTAAGGGTCAATTATCAGAGTTCTAAATGAATTTCAAGCTGTGAATTATTAGAATATGTATAGATTCTTTTAAAATACGAACAGCCTACCCATTTAATTCAATTATCTTCTTGTTCTCGTCCTTTTTCAATGTTTTGGAATACTGCAAATTACAACTGCGCAAGAATGAGATTTCACTGCACAAATGGTCTGGTGGTATATGCGCATTTGCGCACATTAAAGGGAACATTGTATGGGGCTTCAGTTGCGAAAGACGTTTTTGTCAAACTGTAAAAATACCAAGTTATTCGAATTACTGCACACACGTACGCCCAGATTATTTTGTTTCTTAGATTCAGTTGGTTAAAACGTACCTGTAGTGTAAACGTAGAGTTTGCATTCTTTTCGTTTTCAATCCACATCAGAGCAAAAAAAGGGTGAATGGTCCTTGTTAAAAACTGGTAGTCCTCAAAGCTATGAAAAAGTATCAATTTGTTTGAAATTTTATTATTTTGTTCTTCCATCAATTTTTTCTCAACTTTCCGTGTGGTTTGTACAACTCACAACCTAAAACATAAGTCCAAATACTTTGAGATCCAGCGCAAATTCACGTTTTGCGTTTCGTATATTTACCATTCATCTGTAGGTTGCCAACATTTTTTCAAGATTTATAAATTGCCTGTGCGGCAAACGCTTGATAGAGTTCTGCGTACAAATGAGCATGAACGGCTAAAACTGAACAAGACAGCGAAGAAGCAGTATGGGCCGTTAAGTCATGCGTCAAGATTCTTCTCTTCTTAGAATTACTTTCATAGATCATTTTATGAGAACCAAAACAAAAACAAGTCTTTGTAAGAACATCAACAACTCGTGGCCCACAAGATACATTAGAACTTAATAAAAAACGTTTCTTATCTAAATAGCAGAATAGGAATAAAACACTCCGCGAGATCAAGTCAAAGGAATGGACTTACTAATAGAATTGGTCGTAGATTGCTCGAGTAGACAATTCCAAGTCCTTCTTGAAGCGAACCTGTAAGTCATCGTTCAAGGTTGATTTCTACATTGCTGCTGAATGGTCAGTCCTTATCAAGATCCAAGTCCTGATTCTGATACTAAGTGTTCAATAAACTGCACAATTGAACAAACGAAGCTAAGGTTTGTTGTGGCCACGATGTCGCTTTCCCATTGAACAACACAATACTTTTTCTTCCCATAAATTATATGTATGTTCAAATCCCAAGTAAGCAGCAGAAGATCTCTACGGAATCTTCCTTTTCCAGACACATGCAACCTTGGTTGGGTAAAAACGCAGTTCCTATTGGAAAAAGACTACCGGTATTCAAAAAAATAATCACGGATTTTGAAGCTTTAAATCGCTTAACGCACTTGTAATAACATTTTCGTTATGTTCTTTTTAAGGCTTTCTCATGCAGTGCCTAGCTGCTCACCCTTCAGTTCCATTTTGATCAGAACCTATACGTGATGAAGTTTTTACGTCACATGGAGTTGTTCCTTGTTTGACAGACTATTTTTTGGAGACGTTTACACGCTTTTAACAGTCGCACATTTCATTCGAATTTTCAGCTCTTCATGAGCTCGAACTGATTCGCGAAGGTAGTTAAAGGGCATTATGCAAATGCTTTACAAGACTTAAATGATGCCAGGACTACAGCAGGGGTTCCCAACCTTTCTCTGAACATGCATCCCTTCAGCATTTTGACAGATGAACATGTACCCCTAAATTATAGTTATATTTAACAATCAGCATATAACGATTTTTGAAAATGATATTCACTGATACATGTATAAATATTTCGAAATAATTGATATATAAATATATTTTACATAATATACAAATACATTTTTTATAAATATATTTTCCCCCTAGCTAACCTCAAATGTACTCTTGAAATAGGTAAATGTACCCTCAGGGTACATGTAGCCCAGTTAGGAACCTCTGGACTAGCGTTTGCTTGTTGCAACATTTAGAGGTTCTTGTGGTAACAACATATGCTAGCCACGAAGTTGAAAAAATTAAAATTGGAAAAGGCACTCTTGGAGAACATTGCTTTTGAAATACTGCATGTGAGTTGTACTAATTCGGACGTTGACTTGTCAAGGGTATACCGTATACGCAGCTAGCTTGCATCTAAACGCTCCTGCACAACAACAATCAATGATTTCACCAATTATGAATTATTGAATCTATTGGGGCCTGTGTATTATGATTACCCGGTTGCCAAAGTCGAAAATATCGTTGCCACCATCTTCTATGACACTATCATTTGTGTCGTATTTGTAGTTGAACCAGGATGGAATTGATGACGTGATGTTATCGGCAATGAGTACAAGTTTTTCCATGATATCTTCCACCGTTGTTGCTGAAGAATGTGGTAAAGCGAACAGAATCACCTTGCACAGCAAATTATAATTGCAAAGCACTTGTTTGCAGCACTATCGCTGCCAAGTGGCCCACCGAAACTTTGATTAATTGCCGGGTGAGCTGTCACAATGCAGAAGTCCAGAAGTCCACTCTGTGATATCATCAGTTGTTTATCACCGCATCAGGCTCAACGTTGGAAAATTTTCAAGCATCTGTACTCATTTTGTCTGCTCATGGAAATGTACCGAAACGGCATTTGTGAGAAAAGGACATTGTTAGCAACAAGGCAAAGTGCAACTGTCACCTGCCAATGGCAGATTGTATTTGCGATGTGGCAATGCAAGGAACGCAAAAGTAACTGCCACGTTGGCTTTTTCAATCATACTTCAGTAAAACGTTGATTTTTAATATCTCGTTTCTGCGGACGAAAATGAGTAAGTCTCATTTTCTTTAAAAAGATCTGATGGAATTGTGATTCAATCCAAGATGAGACACGGCTGCTGGCTTGAGTTATTTGACAGCTTGATTGCTACTGGGAGAACAAGCCAATATTTCAGAAATTTTCAAAACGCAACGAAACGTTAACCACAATATATTAAGCACTGCCAATTTTTCAGGATGTTGTATTTCGTAATCGGATTTGTGTAAGACACGTACGATTTAATAATCCACCTTATTGGCGATCGATCTTTATCACCGCGGTTTTTATGAACAGTCTTCAGGTGCACGTAAATTATGAGCAGACAAAATGACTGCAGATGTTTGAAATTTTGTCAAAGTCGAGCCTGATGTGATGATTAACAACTGATGGTATCGCATGCTGGATTTCTGTATTACAAAGCCGCACGTGTGCTCGTACTGGTTGAATCTTAAAATGCTTTGCATGATCGGGCCATTTTCATATAGTTGTTATGCAAGTCTGCAAGCTCCTTGTTTTTCATCACGTTAAGATTTTGTTAGATCATGCGGCAACGTGCATGAGTCTGTAGCTGCAGTAGTTTAACTTACGCTCTGCTTTAACCCGAATGCTACTTCCTGTCATCTAAAAGCTTCACTCGTTATACTTCACGTTATTCAGCAACACGTTTCTTTTATGACTAGATTGGATGAAAACAGCGTCTAATTTCAAGTCTTTTTGAAATGAATCTTTTGCCGAAATGTTTATAGAATTATTTCCTTTTAAAATAGAACTTGTTTCACATTCCCATTAAATTTGCACCTGAAGTATTTCGCACTATTGCCAACACCAGTGTGTTTCAACCGGGGTTCCGCGAGTGGCTGCCAGGGGTTCCGCCGAAATAGACCGAAATTGCCATTTCTACCCATCTGGTTTATTACAGAAAGCAGGATAGACACTTGGATCATTGCACAGGGTTCCATGAGCAACGCAAGCATTTGCGGAAGGTTCAGCTGCAGCAAAAAGGTTGAAAAAACACTGGTCTACACCGTATTGCTTGTAATACCCACTCTATCAGCAGCTTTAATTGAGGATACCGCATGAAAGAACAACTTGCAATCGCCCGTCAGACTATAAAATATAGTTCACAAGCTTCAGTTTGGGCACACAATGCACCTGGCTTTAATTTCAACGTATTTAAACAGCCGCATTCACTGTTGAAAAAAATTAAACGCACCAGCTTCCGGCCGATATGGCGATGTAGGTGCTGGTGGTGACGGTCCTAAACAGCAAAATGTTAGTGGCGTGAAACAAGTTTGTTGAGATTCTGCAGAGGATATTATTCATTAAGCGCAAACTCTTTTCGGAAAAACGTGCAACACATCAGTACTTTATGTAATGTCACTAATACAAGAAACAAGTACAGTGCACGCATTTCAGCATGTCTCACAAAGTCGATGGTGTTTTTCAAGACTATGCTTCATTCATCAGAAAGCAACTTCCCACAACTTACTGTCGTGCGATCCGCTTGCTACGATTATTCGCAGGGTTTCATTCAAAGCGTTTCTCAGCTCGCCCTCCGTGACAGCATCTCCAGTATTTCTTTAAAAGCAATTTTGACGGTCAGCGCTGGGTAAAGTTAATCCGAAAGATTTTTTTGCATGCAGGCCACAGGTGTATAGATATAAAGAACGCTTAACCGTGCAACTGTCAAAGCTCTTCTTCGCGTTCCGAATTTTCTCGTCGCTTGTGGCGTTTTGTTCAGCGGTAATACATCTCGGCTTAAAACAGTGCTGAATAAGTCCACTAAGATAGACGGCTGGAACCAGAAGTAATGCTGCATCCAGCAAATCCCTGCTCGGTTAAAGTGCTGCTCTTGACGATATCAACATGCTTGTCAAAATCATTAATCTATTCTCTCAAATGCTCAACAAACTTTACAAACTGCAGAATGTATCGCAAACAGTTGCTAGGTTTGGGTTAATGGAGGGGGAAACGAAAAACAGATGCCACTATCAACGAAAAACTAATGAAAAAGACGGTAGCGTGGGACATTAATTGCAAATAGGGGTCCGGCGCCCTGGGCTGAACCTGACTACAAAACAGAAATTTTAAATCCAATCCAAGCGCGCCTGAAAAGCGATACATCTGCAGACATATGTTGCTACATACACTGCTTAGCAGTAGCCTATATTCTGGCTTAAGCTGTTTTTTAAAAATCCTGCTGATTCTAACAACCGCAATTGTGAACGAGTTTCTTCACAGCTATTTTTGCGTTAAGCTCTTGACGTGTCTCCGGCGAAAGAAACGAATGGTGAAAATTGCCTTGATCTATGGTGGTGGAACAAGGGGTGTCGAGAGGTCCGGACCCCTACTATTTTTAAATGGGGGTCCGTGATACAAAGGACCCCCCGATATTTCCCTTCATTTTTACTATTTTACTTCGTTTTACCGATGATGTCACGCACTCAATCATCCACGATCTACGTAGTGCGCCTAGATCGGATCTCGGGCCCCCGAGATAAAATTAGTTCTTCCGGCCCCTATACATTGGGCAGTTACAACTCTTCCGTTTGGAGAAACTCTTCCTTATACGTGTTCAAGGTAAAATAACTAGAGTAGAAGATTCGTTGCAGGAATTTAACCGAACCTTTCAATATTTCGTTACTGGCGTTTTGAACGAAGAATGTCGCATGAACGTCGAAATGCACACGTTCTATTTCAATAAAAAATGCAGGTTTCTACTTCTCTACATCACCTACCTGTTTCTGAACTTTGAATAAAGCGCATATCCAAGCATAACATTTCGAAAATTCCCTGATAAAACAGCCGTGTTGGTTGTAGCGAATGGTAGTCGGTCACTAGATGTCACCAGAAAATTTTCAGGTTCGTCGGACAACCATTCCTGCTGACAGAAAATGGTGTGTGCCATTCCATCAAATAAAAAAAAACTTAGAAGCAAAACATGCTTGATCAGCAACCTGTAACATGGTTGCAGCCAATAAATATTTCAAAGTCTTGGCTTTTGTAATTAATTTCGAAGAGTAGATTGAGGTCAAAAAACTCTTTAACGCTAATACCAGTTCACAAATCTTTTTAGTTCCTTGAATTTTTGTTGTAGCGCAAGCTATCATCAAAACAGACAGTTTCGTTCTTTTGATAACCGTGATTAATGATTGGCGTTACATTGGTAGAACAAAATAGCATCACCGGGAAAAATGAAACAAATCAAGTTCATCAAAGACCTGCTGACTGGAAATCAGATAGAAGACTTCACAGATGGTCGGAGTTGCGGACCCATAGATCTGAACTACGCTGTAGGCAAGGCTGTAATTTTTTAGCTGAAGACTACCACTGAAATTTTGAAACTTTCCATTTCTACCAGCACCAGGGAAGGAACGAACCTGAAAGGTATGTATGTGAGAAAGGTGTTCACACTGTGGCCAACTGAAACAAAGCTTAGGAAAAGCCAGAGCAAGTTTTTCTAATTTATAAATCAATGCTGAATTAATACGGCAAATGTTTTCTTATGTTAGTTTATGGGCATGTTGAGTAAATAAAATTACTGTGAGATATGAGGAAAATTTTCTTAATTCTAATGTTGTGATTCAAAGTAACCTGAAATGTGCTTTCATTCTTCGGAGGGTTTCGGTCGAACCACCATAGAGCGGAAAATGGATAAGTCTTGGAACTGGATAAAATCGACTTTTCCCGTCTGTGAATACATGTAGATTTCAAGTTTCTGTTTGTGTTATTGTCTGGTTCTTTGATTCAATTCGCATCTTCTCGTTTCGAGACAATTTTCGACCAAAATTTTTCGACATGATAATTTAGCCGCGTGAGCATTCGGCGACACGACGGTTTGGCCTCGAGACAATCATGCGTCAGAACTTATCCGGACCAGTTGTATGACCACCTGTCACCGAAATGTGATCACGATAAATTGTTGTTTGTGCGTCAGACTATCGTGGTGTTGGATTTTCACCGAGCCATTTCGTGGCGTTTACGCTGCTCAGACCAACCGCAACAATAACATAAGAATGCAAGAAAAAGGTTTTCTGACATGTGCTCAGAGCTGCTGGTACTGGTAAGATTTAAATGAAATTTGAGGTAAACCTTGAAAAATTAGTAATGCGTGAGCTTGCTGCTTAGAGATAGTCTAAGAATTAACCTCAGTCCTTTTGTACCTCATTTAAAAGCATTTTTCTGTTTAAAGTCAACGATAGCAGATAAAAGTCAACCATAAAGTACAACACTAGTCTGCATGCAGTGCTCCAACATCTTGTGTACAATACAAACTAAGTACCATCTAACAAAAACGCACGAAAACGTCCCATCACTTTGTTGTCATTACTGTGTGAGTGAATAACTGTATATTCGTGGCTGTATTGTATATAATTCGTGCTTCAAAAATACGACTAATGAGGAAGGTGTTACTTATCAACCTGCGGAATAGGTCCTAACTAAGTTGATATTTGTACGCACAACAAAGATAGGGATTTTAGGAGGAGTATTAACCACCCTCTGCAATAGGTGAATTTGGTGTAGTTATCGATGCCTTTGATGGACACCTTGACCCCACTCTTAGTTTTGACCTTGAAAATTCTCCAGGTTGCAGTCTGGGTCATGGGATGAAGCTTTTAGGTGGATACCGGTTTTATCACCTTGCTGTTTCGACGTTTTAATTCAGTCTAAATTCAAATACGATCGAAACAGTGTCAACATCTTTCTTTCAAAAATTATTCTCTCGAAATGGTTGGTCTGCGTGAATAACCTGGTTTTGGTAACTCTTTTCTATAGCAAAAATGATGATGTTGGTACCATAAGAGCAGCTGTACTTATTGAACCACCTACAAATGGCTTAAATCTGTATAAGAGTAATTGTGCATTTTTTCTCTCGACATATGATAAATTCAACTACAAGCATGACGAGGAAAGCTGAGATAAAATCTCGGGAAAACTTGAGAGTTAGCAGCTTTGAAGTGATTTTTGGATTGACGACGACGCAGAGAAAATTTAATACTTTGTAGAGATATTTGCGTCGGCTGCTTGACATGATTATTATAAAGAAATAAGCAAAAGGACAAAACACACATTTGTCATGAAATCAAGTTATTAAATGGGCACGTCACTGCGCTAACGCGAATATTAATTGGATTGGCATGGCAAAGCAATTAAACAGAAAGACCTGAATCTATTTTAGGAATACAAAAGCAAGTTTTGAACCGGTTAGTCCAAGTTAAAGAGACTGCTTTCTTGGATTATCAGAAAAAACGTTTGTTGAACGGTAAACGAAACTCACTCATATGTTACTCCATATTCCATGATGCTGTAATCATTTGGGTTGTCTTCCCAGAAACTTATCTAAAATCGAAGGTACAGTCAAATAAACAAATTGATTAAGATGGCCGGTCTGTTCTAGTCACACTGTTTCGTGTAATATTGCAATAATATTTAACATGTCTAAGGTTGGATCACTTATGAAAATAGCATGACTTTATTATACTGATACCAAGTTGGAACAGAGCGTTAAAAATTGTAGGAATTCTTGTCACAGGTCGTAAAGTTGCATAGTTTCCCTGTTAGATAATTTTCTTCACTATTACAATGCAGCATTTGCGAAAAAACGCTGGCTTCATCCACAGCATAGCAACCTCATTTCCAACGTTGTACATGCCAAATCGACCATTCCAGATCGTTGTAACGGGTTCGATGAAATCGTCGTACTCGTACTGGTGGAATTCACTGATATGTGAGATTATTTTGCTTGAGTAGAGATTTATGTCTTCCAAAGCTGGTAAAACTTTGTTAATATCTGTAGATACGATGATCAAATCAATGTAGGAAAATAGAGAATAAATTTTGAAGGTTCTGATATATTGATGATGGATTGTGCAAAGTTTTCAGGTATTTTTTATGAAGATTTTATCTGGCAATTGAGCTCTTCTTGAAGCATAAAAAGCTTGTCACACACAATGAAAGGTAGCTGTTGGAGAAAAGCGTGGAGTACCCCGACTTTTGTTCTGCTGCGTGTGAGACCTTTAATACTCGTTGATCCTCCCGACCCAGCCAGTAATAATTGATTTTGTATGTATTTATCCAGTTACAGAGGCGTAACGAGGTTAGATGGCGCCCGGGGCAATAAGCAATTTTGGCGCCCCCATGTGCGAAACTGAAGGTCTTTCGAAAGCAAATATGCTGTTGAATAAAGTATTTGCGACACTGTTGGGACTTTGCGGCGCCCCCCCCCAGTGATTCGGCGCACCCATAGTGATTCGGCGCCCGGGAAATTGCACACCCCTTGCCCCCCGTCGTTACGCCTCTGTCCAGCTACTCATGTGTGTGTTTGTAGTAGTAGCAGTAGCAACAGCAGTAAGAAAAAATAAAAACATTTGCACAGTGAAGAGCACAGAAGCGGCAGGTGCGTGAGCGCTTGCAGACGAACAATGCTGTGAAGGAATTAAATTTTGGAAATACGTCGGTCCTTAGGCGTGTTGCTTTTTTCAGATCTCTCGTATTCAGGCAAAAAGAGGTACCTTTGTGGAATTAGGTTCAGAAACCTATTTGGTTAAAACATTTCTGATCCGGGCGAAACACACAAGCAGTGGCATCGACGGAACCATGTTTGACAATAATGAGGTTTTCCGCTGCTTTTACCTACTGGACTTTGCGCCCTTAAAGCTCTTATTTGCTTGTATATTTTTTTCATAATCTCTAGTGCTGAAGTAGTTGCCGTTTCAGTGGTTTCAGATGAAGTTCTGTTTTTGCTAAGATCAAGCCAACTTAGTTATTGTAGGAGCAGTGGTGTTGAAAACCGAAATCGTGGAACGCATTGTAACAAAAAAATGCTTTGATGCAGTTCTGATAAATGGGAATTTTCTAGAGAAATTTACTAAAAATGGGATATACCGGTCAATATATTGGTGCTGCATGGGGAAAGGCAATTCTGCGTCTGAAAGATTGGCAGGAACGGAATCACTCCGAGTTCCCCCAACTACAGCAGTAAGAGCTGATGATGCCTGCTTTGTAGGCGAAATATATACTCTGTAAGGTCGTAGTGTCTGATTCTGTGCTGAGAAAGGATTTCTTTCTATAGACAATGTAGGGGAGACATTTGAAGTCTTATTTTTACCGCCATATATCGTTATCTATTTGGGATAATAAAGCAAATAATAAAAACATTAGATTACCGGATACAAAACAGTTCAGTTTTTGGCCTTGATACTTTATAAGATACGCTTGGATTTTATAATTAATGATTTAATAATAATCGCTTGCCTGCATTCAAGCTTTTGAAAACACTTTGCATCAAAAAGAAATTAACAGTATCCTTCCAGAGGTTAGACTAAGAAACTCACGTACTTCTGAATAACTCTAATATTAATGACTTACGAACAACTCGGGCAAAGTGACATTACGTTCTGCAGAGGGAGCATTTTATTACGTTTCACTGATGTTATAAGTCAGTTCTATTGTCACATGCGCCACAAAGATGGCTGTGTTTTTAGTGCTATCCTGCCTTCGAAATTCAAAACTTTGAATGTATGCAATTATACAATAGATAGTCAAACACGCTTTAAAGCATCACGAAGATTCCTCGATGACAAACCCACCAAAACTACGTGTAGTTAGATGTGGTTCAATAAAAGAAATATTTATTTATGTTCAAACTGTCACATACATCAGGAAAATTGCCATGAAGCAAAATGCGAGGGTCAGAAAAAGAACACATTTGTAATAAAGCAACTATGACTTTTTGTTTCTATGCCGAAATTGCCTGTCCTGAAATCTGTAGGTATTGATTCGTGACGGCAGATGTTTGTGAGGTAGTGAGGAGCAAGCAACGAAAAAGGAGTAATGCAGGAAATGTTCAAGAAACTGTAGAAAGGTGTTGAACACCTCCGATTTACTGGAACAAAGCCTGTTGTTATTTGCATGAATTGCCAAAATAAGAACCTTTTCATGAGACGTTATTAGTATATGATTGAAACTGTGATATTCCAATTGTTGTCATGAGCAAAATGAAATTTGTAATAGACATCAATAGGCTGTTTTATTCAAGAGAAAGGCTTAAGGCTTAAGGCTTAAGCTTTAATCAAACAAGCGCAATGTGAACCAAAGTGTGAAATCTTCCAGATTTAGCAAAGCATTGCAAAATATTATACATCTGTGGCATTGATAAATGTATCTCTGCATCCGAGGCAGGCTCTCACGAGCGGGCATTGATGAATTACAAAGCCAGACCTGCCTCCATTTTTTAAGGAAAAAGAAAGTAAGTGCACCTGGCGTAATATTGTACCAGAACTTACTTTGGCTGAACGAAAACCTTGAGACAGCACAAAAAAATACCACATATGACAACTGCCACGTCAGCATGATGGAAACGATATCAGGGCAAACTAAATTTCACAAAAACAAATTACTGTAAATTGTTTCAAACGCTTAAATTTGTTGTGGAATAACTGTGAAACAAACAAGTAGGTTATAGGTGACGTCACATACTTTTCAGCAAATTCGTTTCGCACTTTTTACAACTGCAGGTGGGCTTTGTTAAAGTTTAACCTTCAAATTTTAAATGCTTTCAGTACTTAGGTAAATTCGCCTCTACAAATCTATGCCATCTATCAATCTGTAATAATTGAAGAAAAGAAAAACAAACCCAAATATTGCAGAGAAGAGGTGCTGCTGTAAAAACTTTCCCTTAAAAGTCTTTAAAAGCTGTAAAAACATATGCATGTAAATGTTTGCCACAAGCAGCTGGCCATTTTAGTAGAAAAAGTTACTGACTGCTTAAACTGCGTTTCTCTTGTTGCTGATGAAGCTGTACAGCACTGTGCAAAGATACTTCATAGTCATCTGTTTCTTCCTGAATTAAACAACATGTATTCTACAAAGTCCTGACCCAGTTGATTTCGAAAGCATTGAAACTAGACACAACAAATAAGCACCTTTGATTTTGACTGACGCGAACTATGAAGATCTTACAGGATAAGAAAGATTAGATCGCTGCGATAGCTTTTGATATTACCCTTTTTAATCAGAATTAATTGGGTAAATTCGTAGGCTGAAGCTGATTAGCCGGTATTAAAACGCTGCAGGCCATAAAATGATTTGAAGAGCACAATTAAAACCCAACTGAAGATTTAATGACGTACAGATTCATGTTTTAAATGCAGACCAGCATCTTGAACAAAACTGGGGAGCTTAAGATTTAACATTTCTTATCAATGGAAAACAATCCATAATTTTGCAAAAACTATGTGAGACCCTGCATGCTTCTCTGCTGTTTCTCTTTACGGACATGTTAGTGAAAAAAAAATGTTTTCCGGAGTAAATTGATGAGCAACTGTAAAGGTTACATATTTACATCAAGCCTGTACCTAGAAGCAATAGCATAAACATGTATATTTGCATAACGTTTGGCAGGGATGTAGTGCTAACAAAAAGTGTGGAAACGCATCCAAAAAGTAGCCATTTTAGCACAGCTTCAAACTTATTTTAAAACAAAACATGACAAAGGTGTGGGAGCGCCGTTCCCACGCGTTCCCGCCTCACTACACCCCTGACGTTTAGAAACTTTGCGAAAACTTTAAAACATCTTAAAAATACCACTGAAAACGTAACATTTGCAGAATTGAATTATTCATGAAGCATTTTATTATCCTTAAAATTAAGCAGAATAATGTCAAACAGATATTTGCCGAAAACGTGCTTTGTTTGGCGGAACCATTTTAATTGCATCGAAACTAAGAAATCAGAGCTTTTGTTTTCTTAACAGATAAGCTAAGTACAATCGTAGACTTGTAACAACTGAAAAAGAAAAATCAAAGCACCTTGTCAACAATTGTAAACTTAAAGTGACTCCATATCCTGTATTTGCAGAAAACCTGACCGACGAGATCTCGGATGTAGCCTTTCCACTCTTTGGGGCATTTGCTTTACGTAGGTAGCTTACACCGCCGCGTTTCAATGAGGTATAGCAGGAGCCTCCAGCTAACACTTCTGTCCGAGTGCTGTTATACGCTGTTGCAACACAGTTGGAGGTCGGAACATAAACACCCTGTCCAAATTAACAGAATATCAAAATATGAGTGTTGTTTAGTAATAAAAGTACGTTTATTGAAAGGAATGGCGAACCTGCCTCTTTGATTTTAGCACAATACAAAAATATGTCTTTAGATAGCATGTAATCTGGCTTCAGATAGGATGCGACAACATATCAGCAGTCAACTAAGGTTAGGCCATCCTATAGCGCCGTAAAACTTTGCCAACTGACATTCATCAAGCCGTCTTACGAAATGTCATTGTTTCGGGTATGTTACATTCTACCAAATCAACAAATCTTTCGCAAATACCTATTTCAGTGGTTCTTAACCTGGGTTCGATCGACCCCAGGGGTTCGTTGAATCAGTTTCAAGAATTCAACGTAGATCCGATTCATGGTTCATTTGCGTGTTAACCAAAATATATGGCTATGTTTTGAAGATACCATCTTCTTTTTTTTTATTTGCTAAGGGTTCGGTGAATGCACGATGAAGCTTTCGGGGTTCAGTGCCTCCAACAAGGTCAAGAACCATCGACCTATTTTAATTATTCACTATTGATAAAGAGTCTTTGCGGGCCGGATGAAATGGCTCCGGAGACCCACTTTGGCCAGCAGGCCATAGTTTGGAGACGCCTGAGGTACAGGCTCTTCTCCGAACTTGAATTCCGCGTACTGTTACGAAACAATGGAAACGGATGTAGCTGGTTTTGACTGCTACATTTCGGTGCTGGGAGTTTTAAGTTTTAACTTGGGGGATCCACTTTAGCTAGAACTACGTTATTGTGCAGCACTGGCGTCTGATAAGTGGTGGACAATAGAACAATGGTTTTACAGCATTGTTAACTCCCGGTCTAAATTTATGGTTAGAAAAGATCTTAGCAAGCTCAAATCACACAGTTGTGAAACACCTTAAAGCTTCCATAACTACTGCCATCAAGGTAATTAACTAGTTTACTGCACTATTTTTAGCGAGGGGAAAATGGTAGTAATTTGTTGCAGAGGCTAACAAATAAACATAATTTTGAAAATTTCGGGACGGCAATTAATTGCCCGGTTGCCCACCCCTTTGGAAACTTTACTTTAGTTTTAATTTATTCTTTGTTTTGCAACCAAGCTTGATACCTGCGAATTCAGCAACACAATTCCAAGGATTCTTGAGTCCAGGCTCCCTGCTGTTAAAGATAGCTGGCATGACTAATGAAGTAAGTTTCTAACGTTAATTTGATTATGGGATGTAGTTGATCGTGAACACCCTGGTTATTAGCTCACTGCTGGAATGAATTCATGAACTGCGACATGCACATGATTAAATCACCACTCAATCGCAATCGCTAGTAAATTTGCATTTATTGTCAGAGGCACATTTTCGTATGGGTTCAGGGTGCGCATCAACAATTTTTTCCCAATTTGCACTTTCAGTCGGATGCATTAACATTTTTCAAATACTTTCTAAAGATGTATTCCTACCTACAGGGTTTTGGCCCACGTTTGCAGTCTGCATTTACTCTTGTATGTACATACTAGACCAGTGTTTCTTAAACTTTTTTCTACCACGCCCCCTTTGAGTAATTGCCGTTTGTGCCAAGTCCCCTGACAATAAACAAATAGCGTGAGCAAATGTATTTATTGGTTACTTTCTTTATAAAACTTTCCATGTTACAGAGCGCATAAGGGCTCGCGCCCCATTTGAAATCTATTGACGCTTCCCTGGGGAGGCGCGCACCCCCGGTTAAGAACCACTGCGCTGAACAATGCTAGGTTCTACAAAGCGTACACTTGTTTGGCAGCCAGCCAAGTGAAGCATATACTAGAGCAGGGGTGGGCAAATAGCGGCCCGCGGGCCACATGTAGCCCGCCACAGCGTATTCAGTGACCCGCGGAAGCATTCAGGAAAATCTTCAAAACCGAAATATCCTCCAACTCATCACAATTAACGTTAGTGCTGAGGCTAACTTGAAACGAGATTTGCTTCTATTTCTATTGGAAGTTTCAAGGCATGGCCCTCCACTAAACGTGGCCTTCTTAAAGTGGCCCCCGAGCCAAATTAATTGCCCACCCCTGCGCTAGAGAAACAATTCTATCAACAGACTGGAATAATTGACCTCTGTTTGTCTTCTCTACACCAAAATTAATTACATTGAGTCAGTAAACGTTTTCCACAATCTTCGTACAAGTTGGTGTAAAAAAACAACCTCAAAGGCGCTCTTGGTGCAGTCGTTAATTTGTTAAATCAATTAAAACGTGAAAACACTACACCAGCTATGTTCAACCGAGATTTCTTACTGAGCGATAAACTATGTCACTATCTTAACCAGGGCCGTACATTAAATGACCTATTAATGAGAGCAGCATATTGAATAACTTACTTTGATCTTAGCAAGCTAAATTTACCATAGTTTCAGCTAATATACTGAAAGCGTTCGAACCCAAACTGCAATGGTAACTACTGTTTAGCACCGATAACTACGTCGTACGCGTGATTTCATAGGCACGTTTAGTGCTAATGGAACAAGGGTAGATATTATAAAAATAGAAAAAAGTTTTTTACCAAGGTCTCGGTGGACATATGGAAATCTCCCAGCACGCGGTACAGACGTGATAAAACGGCACTAAGGACCACCTGCATTAAAAATATCAAATTTAAGTTTATCAATCAAGGACATGTTGCCAGTATGTACGCTACTTGGAAACCTAAACTGGGCCGCACAAAATCTTCGACTGGGCCCCGGGTTGGACATAGCTGCTCCAGACAACAATCTCTGCATGGTCCTTCCGTCTTAAACATATTGTTAACTTTAACACGTTAGTTTTAAATGTGTGTTTGTGCTTTTCGAATATAAAGGTGCCTTTTCGACATTTTTTGTTTAATTTTTTGCATCAACATTTCCTCTTCAGGTCAACCCCTTTTGGTGATTCCCGATTTTAGAACCTTTAGCATTTGTGATTACCCAAATATCATCCAACAGTGAGAACATTGTTCATAAGCACAACGTTTTATGTACAATTTGATCAGGGAAACTCTTTACAGTTGTTGTCACAAAAATTACCTGTGAGGCATGATCAGTCATCATGCACGATAGTATCTCATTTGTTGTGTTTGATATTTATGCTGTCACCGAAATCCAAGAGGACTGTGTTTTACCATACAAAGTCGGATTTAACCTTTGACCTTTGAAAGTTAAATCAAGCCGCATGAAGCACATGAGGAGAAAAATGTTTAAAAGAAAAAAACATTATAATGGAATTTATGGACATTTAGAATACATGCACACCAGCAAAAGTGAAGCAAAATCACCTCCAATTTTCATGGTAAGCTCTCGATGGCGCAATTCATCCCGACACGATCAGCACTGTAATGCCAAGCGCTTTAACTTGCTTGCACGTGTTTTCTTAAAGTAGACGTGAGTCGATTCAAGACTAGCATGGTAGGATCAAGATAACATTCCCTGCACAATGTTTCTTTCTTTGCAGAAGAATAATTTTACTGTAGGTTTCTGATTAGAATTTTTTTTTGTCCGGGTACGCAAATGAAACCGTAATCTTATATATATCTGGGGATGTAATTTCATGACTTTCACGACTTTCACGACTTCACCAGCTCGTAGTATTCGTTTCGCATTTTTGAAATCATCTATACTATGCATATCACACGAATTAAGAAAGTTTTCACGGTCGTTAGTTCATTGACCATATTGGACATTAAATAATTTATGATATTTAACCAATGTCATTTTTGAGTATGATTGGAATGACATTTTTGGGTATAATTGCGAAAAGGACTGCACTGCAAGTATTTTGACGATTGCGAAGGGTTCCGCCGTCATTTATGTCCTATAAAACTCATTTAATCCACTTTCAAAGAAACTTAAATTTTAGGTCTTATCATTGTTTATGGAATAATGATAACTAAAACCGCCTATGTGCTTGTAGCGTGCTGGAGAAGCTTCCTTTAACATACACCGTGGGCTGAAATTGCCCGCCAGTTATATCTTTTAAGCCCGTTCGGACCAGGTTTGGCCATAATTCGAAGAAACATCAAGAGCAGTTTTGAATTTACCACTTTTTTTATTGTCAAAGTAAAACAAATTTCCTGCTGTGAGTGCATGGTCCAGACGTGAGTTTTCCTCGCTTTGGGTTTGTGAAAAAGCACTGCGAGATAGAGATGATGCTCTCAGAACCTGAACGCACATTTGGCAATAAAGTTTAAATTGTAGGCAAATACTTGACAATACGACACGTGGTTGGCACGTAATAATTACATAAAACTAGCATGCTGAACATAGTGTTGACGTGTCTCTCACTCTGTAACACACAAGCACGAGCTGTGAATCTAATTCACGGTATCCTATGGGATGATGAAGGCGTTACACTTGACGTGTCACTCTTTTTTTTGTTAGGTCGATGGCTCAGCGAGCAGTCTATTACAAAGCACTGGTTCCAGTCCGTACGTACTTGTCCATATAGTTGGGCCACTGGCCGCAACAATGGTTACAAAAAACTAATATGAGCATAAAGATAAACCTACAGAAAGTTGCATGTGACTGTTAATTTCATTCTTTTACAAAAAATTTGGGAATTTTTCTGTCCACAAAGCTTTTCCACGAAGTTTTCTTCGATCGTACTCGTGGTAGTAAGTTTTGAGACTAACAGTGAAATTTGAATTACCTGAAAATTTTCAAGTTTATAGGTCTTTGTTTATAAAACAAGCGGGCTACCCCTCACACGACTCAAATTTTAACTGGTTGCCGCACGTGGATCAACGTTTTGACTTTTAAACTTCACCTTACTTCAGTTTTATGCTTCACACTGCGTTTTCTCCGGTGGTTTAAGCAGGTATACGTGGCGCATATGTCTCAAGAACAAAATATATAAACTTTTGAAAATCTTTTTCTTTTATTGTTCTAAAACTGGTGGTTAGGAAGAAATTGTCAAAACCCTACTTTATAATTGCACAAAGAAAACTGCACATAAGCTGCTTTCCTTCGTTGGTATTGAACCTTTCAAATTGCCTTCACGTTGCAGAATTACTTCTCTCACAGTGAAGCTCAGTAGGGTTTAGAGCATAAAATTAAAAGCGGTTAGTCAAGTTCCCCATTAATGTTAAAACCTTTTCAAATTTATTCAGTGTTTATTTACTAAGACGTTTCGTTTTGGACTTATTTAATTCATTAACAACGGGCACAAACTGGAACAAGGGTTCTTTACCTGGGGTCCGTGAACCTCCTTACCCCTTAGAGGCCCATTTGCTTTAGGGGGTCCGTAAAGCAAAATCCAATCACGAAAATGCGCTAGGTTTTATTCCGCCTCTTTGGGCCATTACTCAGCTTAATCGCACCACAACTGTGGTCTGACATGTTCATGTTGTTAAGTTAATTGACCTTTTTTATTTGTTTTTGGTGACGGCAATCGGCGGCAGGCCAAAGCCTGCAGTTTGCTTCTTGCCGGGGCGGTTAAGGTGCTCACGCTAAGAAGAGACCAAATCTAATTTCTCAACAATTGAAAAAACGTTGACGAAACGAAGGAGTCCGCAGCGGTTTTTAATGCAATGAAAGGGGTCCGCAAAGACAAAAAGCTTGAGAACCACTGGACTAGAACAAAGTACTGCAAAAGCATGGGAGATCGTCTCATAATTACATAATGGAAGCGTTTGTGGTAGCACTGACATGAAGCAAAAATATAATGATAAGTGCAGGACAAAGCCTATTTCCGTACGGCTAATTACAAGCGTTTAAGTTTTTTTTGCTTAATCAGACGGTTTTTGCTAGAAACGAAGCATGGAACACCGAAATAACAGAAAAACTAGGTGAGGTGAATTCCGTATTGTTCTTCAAAATATTACATATTGAAGCTTTGATTTCCCTGTGGTATTTTGTCAGAAATATCTCATTGCAGCTGTGCAACTCTCTGAGACGTGTTACATTTTCATTTTCGTTTCTTCGTTACAAGCAAAAACTCACAACAGCGTGCTGTTTGAAAGTGCTTAGCGGATTATGTTTCTGTTTGATGCAAAAATGGGAACAACAATGAATAAATATCCTCCTTATCAACTCTTCTCAACGTGTTGTATGGTTACTGACATGGGCGTCCGCAGGAGGGCAAAACGGGCATTTGGCCCCCCCTGGAAATTGGAACAAAGGAACAAAAGTTTCTAGAAAACGTAAAATCGGCAGTTCAATCCCGATCAGTTGGGTTAATTCTTGCAATGGCAGTTTGCTTGCCGATATGACACTCACACTGCACAAAAGTCAGTTCACTGTTCTGGAAGCCTAACATGCAGTAATGAACTTGCAGTTCACTAAATTCGGTTCTCTGCCTGCAGAGGCAAGTTGCGAAACGCGGTTGCGAATTTTTCTACTATTGGCATTTGCTGCGTAACAATAACATGGCAACAAATCTTCGAAGATGCATTTGAAGTTACGGTGGTAGGCGTTTTGCCGCATGTAACTATTGAATGCAGACATCTTGGCAGGTAATGCTGCGATACAGTGACTGGTGATAGCGGTAAGGCAAGTAGGTTTACACCAATGGTGGACGAACTGCGGCTCGCCGACACATTTTGTGTGGCTCTTCTAGATAAATAGCAATATCTCAAATTGACAGAGAGTTGTTGTCTTATATTTAACTTTTGTTTCATTTATCAAAGTCATAAGCGTACGGCATGGGAATGCAATCACATCCCCAAAGCTGAAAAATTGGCCATTATTCGGGCAAAAATTTTCAACATTTGGGCAAAGTATACAGCTACATTCACATGTAAGTGCGGTAGTGTCTATTTTCCCAACTAAGGCAAAATAATGGCCAAAACGGCAAAATAGTCTGAGACTATTTTGCCATTATTTTTCATCCCTGATGGCAAAATAGACACTGCCCTTGAGTAAACTGGAATCATGTGGTAACGCCAATAGTCTTCATCAAATTTGGGCCAACTGAAACATTCATTCAAGTTTTGGGTAAAATTAAAAACATTTGAGCAAATTAGGAGTAATTGGGTGCGATCCAACAGCTTCAATTAAATCTGGGTAATTGAGAAAAGCTTCATTCAAATTTCGGTGAAAATAAAAACAATTAAATAAATACGACACATGTGGGTGAAGTCCATCAGTCAAATCAAATGTTGGCAATTTGCAACAGCTTCATTCATTTGCGGGCAACTTCAAACAGTTTTGGTCACAGCTGGGCTATATAAAATAGCTCGATTGAAATTTTAGTACATTTAGAAATGTCTGGGTAAACTATGAGCTTTATTCCAATTTGGATGAAATTAGAATCATTTAGGTAAATTTTAACAATCTCGATGAAATTTGAGCAAATTGGGATAACTTCATTCAAATTTGGGTGGAGTTAGAAATGTCTAATAAATTGGAAAAAATTGGGCAAATTCCAACAAACTAAATCAACTCTGGCCAAATGGCAATAGCTCAATTCAAATTTGGGCCAAGTGGAACATCTTCATTCGATTCTGGTAGCTTCAAACAGGATTATTTCAATTTGGTTAAAATACAAGAACTTCATTTAAACTTGCATACAATTAGAAACATTTGGGGAGATTCCAATAGCCCAAATCAAGTTTTAGCCAATTGAAACAACCTCATTCAAATTTGAGTAGGGTGAGAAACATTTTAAAATTAGGACCGCATGCAGTGGTAACCCACCATTCCAACTATACCTAATTTTTGTAAACCTAAAATTGTTGATGCTGTGAAGTGTACAACTAAAATTTAGCTGGAGCTGCACAACGTTTTGTGGTAGTAACAAGCCCGTAACCAGGGGGGCCCTGGAAAAATGTTTTGGACAAAGTTCAAATCTATTGGACATAGTGTACAAAATTTGAGCCCCTCTCAAAAAACTCTTCGCCCCCCTTGGCGTCCCAAGCTGGTTACGGGCCTGGGTAGTAATGTGGTGTAGCTGTGATATGATTCTGTTAAGTTATCGTGCTTCAAACTTGCTTGATGTTGTGAGATTTGCAAGTGTGAATCTGTTACCGCAAAGTAATCATGAACAGAATTAACCACGTCACTGCAGCGGTAATATGTTGTGTGGCAGTAATGTACTGTAGGTGTGATTTCATACTGTTTAGGTTTTCATATCTTCCATTCGTTCCATGCAATGAATTTCATATTTTGCATCCGGCCAAATTTTAATGTTTCAATTTAATGTTGTAAAGTGAAGTTTTCATGAACAGTAGCAACTGTAGTATCTATTGCACTGCATAATTCACTAATAATAATGCAGTCCAGTGAAGCACTGCTATTTGTATAAATAATTCTTGTTGAGGTTGTAAGTCATTTGTGATTGGAAATGTGCATTTTTACGCATTCCTTGGTAGTTGATCAGATAGACTGCAGTATTTGCGTGTATCAGACCCACATTGCTATTTTTTCTTAGCATGCTGTATTCAGTGCACATTTAACTGTTTAACTGCAGTGGATTTTGGTTTTCATAATGTGACTTTAGAAGCTGTAAACATTCAAGTAAGTTGTAGTATTTTAAGTACGACGCATAGCAGTGAAGATTGCCTAATGTGGAAGGCTAAGCTATACGCTATGTATTAAACTGCCTCTTTTCCCTCTCCTTACTTGGGACTTGACCTATTTGCAGCAATGTAATAATTTGCATCGTAACCTGATATATTTTACTCCTTTCCTAGATTGATTGCGATTGTGGCTAACACAAATGCATGCATCTATGTTAGAGAAGAACAGATGTTAGCTATTAGGATGATTTGTTGCTCTTTCTTCCCGCTGTGTGTTTGAACTTATTGTTTTAACTTATTGTTACTAGTTGGTCTTGTTTTGTTTGTGCTTTCTCTAAATGCTTATTTACAGTACGGTACTGTCAACGTTAGCTCAATATGTTTTCACGCAACCTTTGTCTTTGTTTCGTAATAATCACTGCTTTGCGTACTTTCACTCGTTTTTAGTTTTAATTTACTTGGACTGAAGATGCCGTATGGCGAAATCGATTTCCATTAAATAACATCAATACGTGCTGATTTTTTTCACTTGTGCAGTGTGCACAGACAGTGCTTAAGGTTAGGATGAACATATTCAAATAATACGGGTAGAACGTACATAAAAACTTGAAAATGAAGATGCTGAACAACACCTACCACAAGTGGTGGCATGAACAGCAATTTTGGGGGGATTTTATTGTAATTACCTAACCTTTTTCAACCAATAAATATTACCATTGTTCACATGTGGGTATGTAGAATATTGATTGCTAGTTGAGGGCGTACCGCTTTGGACACCGGTAATTGGTAATTAGGTATGCAGACATCTTCATTTGTTTACAATGGTACGTTTTAATCTTACCATTAAGACTTGCTGTTTATACGTTATTTGGAAAAAAAGATAAAATTTGGGCAGAAATTTTTCGCATCCCCAAAAATATGCACTCCCGTACACCTATGATCAAAGTGTTTACATAAGTTCGTGAAGTTGTCACCAGGGAGTCAGCGCGATTTGATAACAATGACAGTGAACCTAAAGCTCAAGTTAGGCTCTTAAGTTCCCAGACGAAAATTAAATTTTTTCAAAGACACGTACTGTCGAAAGTATTCTGTCATTCTTCCAATGTCAGAATGAGAACGAAGAGGCAATTGCAGGCCACAAAATGGAAGAATACTAAAATTTATTTTGAGACTACTGGAGGAGTTCCAAGCCTGATTTGACCTTTTCCAAGAGTTTAAACCATGCTTTGGGTTCCTTGTAAATCCATTCAATGTTAGTGTACTCGGTGATGGCTGTCCAGTTCACCAACTGTTTGTCACACACTTGAATGCTGCAGAAATTAAACTGGCCGAAATGCAAAAAAATCTGGCTCTAAAAAAACTTTAATCAATGCCACTCCGCAGTTAATATCTGGCAACAGGTTCCACAAAGGAGGGGCGTAACGAGGTCAGGTGGCGCCCCGGGCAAGAAGCAAGTTTGGCGCACCCAGATTCGAAACTGAGGTGTTTCTGAAGCATATGTACTGCACTGAATAAAGTACTTGTGGTATTGTTGGGACTTTGTGGTATTCCCTCAGTCATTCGGCGCCCGGGGAATTGTGCCCCTTTGGTTTGCCCCCTCTCGTTACGCCCCTGCCAGAAAGTAAATACCCAGAATATAAAAAAATAGTGTACAACTCATTTTTGTATGCAGCACGACATATTTCTGTGAATTTTTTTTCTGTAATGGAGTTCGTAAAATCAAACCATCGCGCAACCCTGAAAAATTGACACTTGGGAGAATTAATTCGGACATCTAACAACGTACTGTCCATATTTTTGGGGACTAGAAAATCAAACAAAAACTTAATATTGACAATTACTATACATCATTAAATGTAAAATTTGCATTCTTTACAGTATTTGTATTGACAATACAAACTGGTTTTGCGACTCGTCGGTGTTTTTGGTTTTATGCAAATGGCTCTTCCATTGAACAAGTTTGCCCACCCCTGATTTGTGCTATGTGCAAGGCCAGATTTACCTATAGGCTATATAGGCTTAAGCCTAGGGCCTCAAGATCCAACGGGGGCCTCCAACAAACTGTGGTACGCATAGAGCCAATGGCCGGTATATGATCATTTACATACTTCGTCAAAAATTTATGTCCTAATTATTATTCACGAAATTTAGTTTTATTCAACATTCGTGGTGATAACATCAGAGTCTTCCAACGAGTTTCCCTGCATCTCAAAATGACGATTGGTCAAGCCGCATGCCAACTGTTGTGTCGATACTCGAAGCACGCTGGCTGCGTCCTGCTTTTGCTGAATCGTACCGATTGTTGCGTGTGATTCCGCCAAAAGAACTTGTAGCTGTTCAAATTTGAAATGCACCTGATGAGTGGCATAACTGACGGGTGGCAGGGATGCAAACCGCTCCCTCTGTCAAGCTAAATGTAAAAACCGGGCCCCTAACGAGCTTGTGTTTTGGTATTTACTATTCTTTTGGTTTCAGTAGATTGTTGTTTTTTTGCGTTTTTCGGAGTGTTTTCCGGTGATTTCGGGTTTTTGCATAGCCGTTCAATTCCGGATTTGCTATTGTTTCTCAACTATTTTCTGAGTGTTGGCCAGTGGGCTCCCTTCAGCTAAGTTTCCCCAAGCTCAAACCTCGAGCAACGTTACTGCACCTGATCAAAGCTTAAGGTTGTACTGCAGGTAAGAGCTATGTGCAGAGCTACCAACAGTATCCTACAATAAAAGCGTAGTTGTTTCTTAGGTGACTGAGCAATACAGCAGTTTTGACTCAGCGTTTGTATCGCGTAATGCTCGATTGGTATTTTTGGATGTGATTTTTTCCATTTGAAGTTTCTTCGGTAAAATCATTCAGAAATCACATTGCTCTTGAGTACTTGCGCAAGTTTGTATTGCTCCCATGCTAAGAAAATAAGAGAATATCTTGATGAGCTTGAATAGCAGGCAAAGGCCACTTTGCCAACTGGCAACAGCATAACTCTTCCCCGAGACAGGGAAACAGCAAAAAAATGACAAAAGCGCGTTTGGGTCTGATGCCTTAGATTAGTGGTTCTTAGTTTATCCAACCACGCGAAGCCTTATTTCTTAGTTTGATGATCACTAACTGCTCAGGCGAAAGGTCCTTTTCAAGATTTCAAAAGAATTGAAAATTAATTAAAGGGTCTCAATGTTCCAGGATAGGTCGTCCACACTAATTAGCATTCGGCACATTAAAAGTGGCAAACTTAGGCAAAAAAATTGTAATGAATTCTTAGATAATTTTGTGATGAAGAAGGCAGGACAAAACCTTTTCAACTGTTTACTGTGTTAAGTCCAGCCTTACTTGATTCGATGATTGCAGCTTTTTTATACGTATTTCAATAATGACAGCGTAAGTGAAATTTAAGCCAGTCCAGTCGCTACGGTGGGCATTGGTGAGTTCAGCCCTTCCAAATTTAAATATGAAACACTATAAATCAGTAAAGTTTTTATCAAATTTTGAGAATGTGAAGTCCCACTGCGCAAATTTAAATCCCCTATTCAAGACTCTCTGGCGGTGGTTCTGGTTTTTAAACCTCACATCTTTTCACTCGACAATTTAGTTGCGTTCGATTCTCACCAGTCTGAAAAAGTAAGAAACACGTGAATCATAAACCTAAGAGTTACAGCCATTTGGGTGCATTTTACTTCACGTGTTTTGCTCGTGTGTGTGAGATTTTTACAGCCGCCTTGGTAAGCGAATAGCAACGTGGTCCTCACGTTGTGCTTTAGTATTTATGAGGCCACAGATACTACAGGGTGACACAAAAAAAACGGTCATAACTTAAACTTGAATAACTTTTGAAATGATTAATCAATTCTTTTTATTTTTCAGATTTACCAAGTAGAATTAATGTTCTAAGAGTCTACCAAATTTGACCTTTGAGATGCCATGGACTACTGAGCAAATGATATTTATAGTTGAGGCATATTTTCGGCAGAAGTCGCTGTGCCAGACTTTCTTGACAATGTCTGGTTTTCGGACGAGGCACATTTTCTGTTGTCAGGTCACGTGAACTCTAAGAACAACATCTTCTGGGGT
>JGI24158J21664_10001545_pt1 | contig 26190 bp, 9 predicted proteins | sample Ectturendosymbi3_FD_21664 | JGI IMG/M metagenome (IMG submission 21664) | reverse complement strand
CACAATAGTTGACATGCGACTTGACCAACCGTCATATTGAGATTCATGGAAACTCGTTGGAAGACTCTGGCGTTATCACCACGAAAGTTGAATAAAACTAAGTTTCGTGAATAATAAATAAGACATAAATTTTTGACGAAGTTTAATCTAAATCATTTAGATTAAATGATCATACACCGGCCATTCACTCTGTGCGTACCACAGTTTGTTGGGGGCCCCCTTGGGTCTTGAGGCCCTAGGCTTGAGCTTATGTAGCCTTTAGGCTAAATCCGACCCTGTTCGCAATAAAACCTGGATACACATCCACTTTATTGGGAAGGTTACTTCAATGCTTTTCTTAATTTCTTATGGAAACGTTTCGCTGGCAGCTTGCTTGTTTATATTTTTAAAGCATTTACGAAACATCCAGAAAGTTACTGAAAGCATTTTCGATTCGTTTCGAAAATTCAAATATACTTTAATGTTGGTAGGTTTGCTTTGAGAAAGAATTGTACTGTAAGATAAGTTTTTTTCATCACAGGGCGTCTGATAACCGCTCGATATATAAAATTAAATTTAAGTTTTAACACTTTTCGACGCCTCTGAAACCGAGATAAGATGACAACGAGATGTTTTAGTATTAGTTGGGTATTCATTTTTAAAAATAAGTTAACCAAATCAGACTGTAACGTATTTGCTGCCCAAAAGACGCTTCATCATGAAAACAAGCTTTTCAAAGCCTTTTTATCCTGAAATTGATCAGAGAACAGTATCATGTTTTGTTACTTACAACATAACGACTGCTGAGACACATGGTGCAAAGAGATTAAGCATTTTCTTTTTACGTGCAAATGACGTTTCGAAGCGTGATGGTGTAATTAATCAATTCGGATGGCTGAACCTGGTCACGGAAGGCTGGACCTGAAACGCCCATTGTCGTCCAATGGACTTGCTTCGATGTTGCCACTCGGATAGGATGCATCTGTTTAAAATAAAAAAAATTATCTAAACGGAAGAGAGTAGAGCAACAGGGTATCACATGGGCATTGCCACATGGCTTGAGCATAGAAAAGAAGAGTTTTCGATGGGAATTAGAAAAAGCAATAACCTTTTTTCATGGATCTTTGTTGTGCTCCTTTTTCTTCTTTAGTAACATTTTTTGGAAAGTTTTTAAAGTTTGTTGATAAGGTTTGGGTTTATCTTTAATGTGGATTTATTTAACGTTTGTTGAAAGTGAATGAAGCATCGATAATGTCAATGATTTTTTGTTGGAATCTGTGGCAACCTTATTTGCACCGCATCATTAAGAGATATTTTTGCACAACCATAACCAAGATTTTCAACAAGCGTTGCAATCGACAGCAAGCATCAGGCATATTGTCTTAAGTCAATAATTTCTATACCTATAAATAATTTCTATACCTATATAACTACACTCTTGATCTTTCTGGGCATTTTTATTGGAAATACATCACTAGCTGACATGATTTCTGTAAACAGTGAAAAGTGAAGTTTTGTTGAAAGTGACTATATTTGGTAGAATATGTTGAAGTTATTTTCGGGACATTTAAAACGCGGTGTGTATTGATCGGGAAATTAGTGCTGTAGTTCAATATCCTTGACTTCGAAAAATTGAAAACCCAGCAAACTAGAGCAAAAGTTTGATGAAGAGCACCAAAATTAACTGTTCCGTGCCGTCTGTCGTCATCACGTGCGAAGAACCAGGTGAAAACATTGTTTACCGAATAATAAAAAAATTAAAATTTTTTTTGCAAAACAAAATTAGACTTTTTGTCTGTAGTTTTTCCAACAATGAGCATACTTTCCTATAAACATGGTACAAGTCTATTTTTCTTGCACAAAAATTTTTAATCAAATTAACGATTGCTACTTTGATGGAATTTGTTTACTAGATCTATGCTGCGCCTGAACTGTGGTAAAACTGGCAATGACGGAAAGGCAAAGCGTTTCTGCATGTAGTTTTGTCTGCTGCTAGGATGCTGCGTTGTGCAGAGCCCAGGCAAGCGATCAATGCGAGGAAGTAGTAACTACGCAAGTAGCGCTTTAAAGCGCCTTGGCGATGACGCAAGTTCCCTTTAAACCACTGTGTTGCAACAGCGATAACCGACATGCGCGGTTGCATACAAGAAAAAGTAACACCTGTTACTCAGAATAGGAGAGAATGAACGCTTCGAAGGAATTTAATGAGCGAATTGTGTTCCAATCAAGCAAAGCTTTGTGTTTGCAGTGGCACTCGTAGTGTTGCGTGTTTGCCTTCGCATCTGCTGCAAAACTGACGTTGTAAATCAGAATTGGCAAATTGTGCTTCTTCATTACTATAGTCAGTGCCTGCACTAGCTAGTCGCGTGTAGTGCGGGGCTTGGCTGTTGCTGGTGCTGCCTGATGCTGGGAATTAATACTTAATAGCGCGACGGTGAGTCGGCAACATTTCGTTGTGTCTCAGGCAGAGCGTCTATCAGAGTTTTTGTATTTTTCAACTGTGCGAAGGACTACAATGTATATTGAGCAGCTTTAATTGAGCAAACTGCAAAACGATTGATCAATGTCTGGTATTATTTATTTAGACGTAAAACGTTTCCGCGTAATAACCATATCTCTATCCTTCCAACGACTCGAGCATAGATGCAGTTAAACCGCAGCAAAAGTGGAAGTATGTCACAGGTAGGTCCTTTGCTTTTAGTACAAATGATCAGCTTCAAGAAAAACACTTGGAAAGCTAGCATGACAAATAAACACGATTTTGATCAGATGCCTAGTTTTAATTTGCAATTGGCGAAACAGCTGTCTGACCAACAGGGCTACAACCGCAACCAGCTGATATTTTCGAAGGTGGCCATAATGATTGCAATTTTTTGTACTATTTTCAGAGGGGCGCAATGTTAGTAACTTATTGTTGTACGTAAAAACTAAACATATGTTTTTTAAAATGTCAGGGGTAATTCCCCGGTTGCCCACCCCTGGTTGTGAACCTGCGGACGAACACCACGTTGATCACTTTCGAATAAAGCATGTTAGTGAATAGTTTACTTTTTACAAAATTTCAACGGTCGTGTGCTTCATAAGTGATGCAGGTGCACCATGACTGAAGGTTTGTTTGCTTTTTGTAGTGGATGAAAACAGAAGTAAGAACCCGTATTGTTGCTGCTGATGAGGTCTTCAAAAACTTTAAAACGTTTTTGAAGTCTCACTTTTTGATTTTTTTAGCAATAGTTTACAGATACTTTCCCAATTCCATTTCAAATTTATTGCTTTCTGCTTGCAAGCGAAAGAAGCAAAAATGGGTGTTTTGACAAATAGTAATGCGCGAAGCTGCAATGAGATCAATGAAAAGATTTTTGGCTAATGAAAAACAATTTTTTCACTTAAGCGATCTTCATAAAAAATGCATTTTTTCTTAAATGTGGTCAGATACGTTTTTAAGACACTCGTGTTGATTAATGTTCTTGTAGAGTGTTTTGATAAGCAAGCAAAAACCATAGCTTAACTACGAAATTTTAAATATTCCCGTCAACCCAAAAGGAAATTTATTTTTTAGTGTTTGCTATTCGCACATTTTCCCTGTAATATCATCGGGAATTTCCACCTACTTCTCTTTCAAGCGTAGTGCTAAACAAACATGCAAATAAACAAACAAAGGCAATCAAGAAAGTAAAAATCTGTTTCAGTAGTGGTGCATTTGCCTTCCTGCAATGATTTCCTTTCTCAACAACATACACAAGCATTAATCGAAAGCAACACGACTTGTATTTCATGCTATGCTTCTTACGCATTATCGATTTCATTGTTTCTTTTTTACTACATTTTGGTAATTGTTATCGAGGTTCACTGAAAAACGAGTTTCTAGAATCACCAGTGCTAGTCCTTCTATCCATCCAAACTTTAACACTCTTACTTCAACTGCGCGATGTTTGCGGAAGTGACCAAAAATACTGGGTCGCAAAAATGCAGTTGTTGCAAAGGTATTTGCAATAGGAATTAAGTTTTTTCAAGTTGAAAAAAAGTTTGCAAACGTGTTTTATTTACAAAAAGCAAAAATTTTAATTTTTTAGTAACATAGCCATTCCTAACAAATATTTAGTGAAATTCCAGTACAGCTTAAGCAGTTTTGTTTTTTTAAGGAAAATGTTAAGTACGCGGTATGGATCTGTAGGGACCCGATTTCTCTGATTCTAGGAACCCGATTTTCTCTGATTTTAGGGACCCGATTCGGGTCCCTAAAACGCCTTAAAAAAAAACCTGGCTTGAGTACCATCGACCTTCTAAATTTCTATACAGCGCAATTAGTGTTTCTTCAAAAGATAAAGTGGCTCAGTGTCGTATTATGCCACGTCATAAATTTGTTTAACTACTTGTGTAAAGAAAAGCAAGTTCAATCTCTTACGGTCACGTAGACACCTATGTATGTCAAATTCAAGGCCCTCGTTGACTTCAACATGTGAGATTGGATATGTAGTGTACATATGTATGACGTTTGATAAATTATTCACAGTAGCTGGTGATGAGTGTTTCGTTTGCTGATGTAGAGCGGATTTTTGTTTGGTGTCGTTAATGGGTAAAACGTTGGTTCGAAAATGGGGTTTTGTCATGTCTATACACTATGTCGCTTCGCGATGAGGCCATTTCTAAACGCAGTGGTGTTACTGTCAATATCGAGCTAGGCAGCAGTGGAGCATTTTGATTAATGTTTGGAAGGAGCGAACATGGTTTGTTTTACAAAGCAGCGCAACGGGCGACACTCTGCGCGAGATGAAGCTGAAGCTCTTTAAACCGCTGCATCCCAGCATGTGCGGCGATAAGCGGAAATGCTGCTGAAAAACTCTTCAAGCATGATGCTTTGGAAATACTGATAAGTTCGTTGAATGAGTTGATGCACGATTTGTTTTTCTCAAAAGAAAGACGATGTCGCGACTTACGTTGCTCTAATAAGGTTTTTGCATAAGATTGTTTTTATGTACCGGTGAAAAGTGAGTTTCAGCGTCTGTTGACGTTTTGTGCAAACACGCAGCCAGGTTTGGTAACCTTCAATGGTTTTCTACAACAAGGTTAAAATAAAGTAGTAGATGCGATGAAGAATTGCTCGCATAGTTGGTGGTTTGCTGGAAACTGCAGCCCTTAACCCAGGAAAGCGTGATGTCAGTTTTATGTATAACAATCTTATAGACATAAAACCGTCTAATGCAGTAGTTCTTAACTTTTTTTTACCACGCCTCCTTAATTGTCCTTGTTTCAAGCCCCCCTGGCTATAAAAAGTTGTAAAAGCAAATGTATTTATTGGTAAATTTATTGATCAAACTTTCCATGTCGTGCAACGCTTGAGTGCTCGCGCCCCCCTAGAAATTTATTGACGTCCGCCGGTTGAGAACCACTGGTCTAAGGCCTTGGAAGTCTCCACATCACGAATGGCTCGTCAGAATGATATAAACCACGGATTAATATGAAACCACAAGCCATGAATGTAGATGTTGGTACTTTCTTCTTTCCAGTGTATAGCATCGGTGGTGGATAGCACCGCAGGTTTGCGCCGCAAATAAAACTGCTAACTTCTTCCAAAGTGACTGCCGGCACTGCAACTCAACAGGTTATTTAATGACTGTTGGTTTTTAGGGTTAGACAGCTGTGATTCGTCCAAGCGAGCAAGATAAGGTAAAAGGCTTTACTGGCAAGGTTGACAAAACCTTCTGCCAGAATTTTAGGGGCACACAGGGAAGGGTTTTTCAAATCCAGCTTTTTATTCTAGCTCCAACTGCATATTCGCAAACCTTAAATTTTACGCTGTTCCACGTGGGGATTTTGATCAAAACATGAAACATTTTATTGAGCATGCAGACGATTGCTGCGTGATGAAGACTTGAACATCTTCGTTTCTGCTCTGTTAACTCTCAGAAAAGAAGCTAGTCGCCCACAGAAATTGTTTGAAAGCTACGAATCTCGCCCAAAAGGCAGAGGAGTCATGCCTACAAGAACCCAAGGTGACAGGCCCCAGAAATCTTTGTGTCTAAATGCTGAAAATCACGCTAAACATGTCTTAGAGACAGTAGCGTCGTGACTATTTAAACACTTTGGGTAGACCATCAAGGAACAACCCCAAAAAATTTTAGCAACATTATATTTTCAATTTTTAATGTCCACAATCATTACACGACGGGCGTCGTTTTTTTGATTAACCTGGCGCGAAAAAATTGACAAACTTTTTTGTTAAAGGAAAAAATATGAAAATTCTGACTTTATGTTTGCTAATATACCCGAAGACTTCCCAAGTTGTTCGTTGGTACGAAGCCCTTGTTTTCAGGCAAAACCATCCAAGGTCTGGAAACCATTTTGAGAACCACAAAGGAAATGTAATGTGCCTGTTTTTGTGCTTTACAGTATTTCGATCCCTGTCTTGTATTTACAAAAAGTGCTATTTTTTAACGATATATGCATACAGTACAGTCATCATACTTCGTTTGTTTTTGTCAAATACAAACGATTCTATTGCAAAACTAAACAAATTGTGTCGTTTCACAGTCAAAATTTATACAGCGGTTTCCTATTTTTTTCCAATTAACAGGACTTTATTATAGGTTTAATTTTTTTATAATCTTGCTTATCAAGAAAGTACAGTTTTCAGATGACAAAGGAAATTGTGCGTAAAACCCGTAAAAACGCTGTGACCAGCATATAGCATATACCCATGTCGCAAAATTTATTGCAAAGGTATCTCATTCCATGTAGCAAACTTTGTTTCAAGCAGGTTGAAGGTAAGTGAAATGCATCTGAATTGAATAATACCTGATTTCATCATATTTGCTTCTGTACACATCGTGTGCAATTCATCAAACTGGACTCAGCAAGCTCTGACAATAGTAAACCCCACAGCAAATAATACGTGTCACTCACTATTGTCTGTTCACAATCTCAGTCACCGAGAAAATTTCCACGGAGCGAAAATTAAGTTTCATGAAAAGGTTTCGTAGCCATGAACGAACAATACAAATCTTGTCCTGTGCCGTTGTTAGTGATAGAGTACAATGTTGTACAGTGGCCACAAAAGAGCAGCAGGAAAGAGCTACGCGCCGAGAATTTGCAAGTTAAAGTCATATTAAAACTGTTAGAATAAAAGTACAATGAAAAGCAAGCATGGAGCTGGACCAAGTGATTTACTACTAGAAGGTCTCTATGCGAACAAGTCATGTAAGATAGTAGTCTGAAGCTGTTGTTTCGCACTTCTCAGTTTCGATTGCCGGGAACTCCTGCTGGGCAATAAGGCAACTAGATGTCCGAGTTGATGACATTGACACAGATGTGAGTTGTTGTTATCGCAGATATGATCAAAAGGAGATATATGTTGTGCTAGGGTCGAGATGCAATTGTCACTGGGCGATACATGAACTATACCAACTAATGTTGTCGTGCTTGTGTTGTTTACTGTAATCCGTTAAGACGGTGTGTGGCTGGATACTTCACTGTTGTAAAGTTTGTGCAACCCTAACTTTCGCTGCTTGTTTGAATATTTCAACTTTACGTAAGTTTTTGGTGAGCGTAAGACAAACTGAAGTTTTAAGTTGCAACGCAATTAATATGTCTGTCTCTGCGACCATGCCCACAAATATATTATACACTTCTTCGTTAGGCTCTATAACATATATTTGGATCAGAGTGCCGTTTTTATTCCAGAAGTTTCTTGCATTTTCTGTTCAAATTAATCTTGGCCTTACTAAATTACAAAATCTTGTTTTAGTTTTGCAGTGCTATGGTGATGTGATCGAAAACCAATCAACAAACCAGTTTCTGTAATTGAATACTTGTGATTATGCAAAGGATCAGAAAAGCTAAGAAAAGGAGGTGCGCATGACGTTTCGATTGTATTTAGTAGCAGAAGTTTGAATAGTTTCTGAACAGAGATTGCGTTACTCTTTTTGTGAAACAAAGGTCACGCATTAAAGAGTGCATTAATCTGCTGCACACATGTGCAGGTATAGTTGCCACTATAACTGTGCTGTAAATATGACGAAACATAAAATGGAATTGACGTTGCGCTGTTGGAATAATCTTTTAGCCCGTAAATATGGATTTGATTTGCTTTATGTTTTACTCTGAAATACATTTTAATGAGCAGGTTCTTTTTCAACAGCAGCACAACTGATCAAAACTTTGAGTCCTTTTATGCTTATGTGTTTTAATGACGTGTATGTCCAACTCTTTTTTTGAAATAGAATGGCCAGCCCAGAGAAGGTTGACGAGAAACCGAATCAAACAAATCACCGTACTGCAAGTCAGAGTTACAACGTCCAGGCTAACAGAGTATACACAGGGGATGTACACATGTATCACTCCTCTCAGAGTTGCAACATCACAACCGAGAATTTTGTTGCTGGTGACTTACACTTGCATCAGCACCCCGGTCCTGACCAAGCAAACGCTCTTGCGTGTGAGTATAGTAATTATATGTTCACATGAATCATGCGCGGTTAATTAAACAAAAGTATTTTAGTCATTCCTGAAAGTAATGGCAGTATCACTCCAACTTTGAAAACCTTAAATTTTCTGGTTGCTATGACCTGCAATCTTAAATATACACACAGACAAACTTTTTATTCTTTTCCTTGCTGGTTGTGATGAGCAATTTCGTCCTTTTGCATTCAGGAATTAACTTTTTTTTCTTTTTTGAAGCTGTTGATTTGTACGATGGACACGGTCGGCAAACAGCTTTGCAAAAATGCAACATGGCAATATTCAAGTTTTTTGGTAGCATTCTGACGATATTTAAACGAAAACATAATACACCACTTTGCTTTGTTCAGTCTCAACGAAGTACAGCAGGCGTAGATTTCTGTTAGATAAATGGTTGTTTTTTGTTAGGAATGCTTGGCCTTACCTTTCTCTGTTTCTAACAAAGCAAAAGCTTTTTCATTGCCCTTTATGTGTGTTTTGATAAAAAATGGCACAATTTGTCATTGTTATATCGTATCTGAATAAAACGTCTTCCGAGTGCAATCCTAAAAGCAGCAATTTTCATGCATCAATTTTTTAAAGCGATGATCAATACTGGTTTTGAGTGGAAGTTTGGTGGAAATTCAATAAACAATCTCGGATAAGGAAATTTGCCGTTGACTTGTCAAAAACTTTGGGCGTTTTGAAAATGTTAGCGTTTCGATCCATCAGCAATAGGACGGTATTCATCTGTACACGTGTGATTCGCAAACGTGATGTACTGTTGATATGGAAATGCACTTTTTCTCGCAAACTTAAAAGTATTTTTGTATATTAAGCACTTCGCCCAGTTTGTTGGCAGAATAGCTCTGCAACACGGCAGGTTATGCCAAATGAAATTTTAAACATTTTTAGGTAAAGCCGCTGAGTGTTCCAGTGATTCTGTAAACATTTTGAAAGAAGCTATTTATCAAGCAGCAAAGAAAAAATGTGGGGAGAAATTGCTACCTGTGTACAAGTGCGCTGGCGATATTGTACCACCCATATACAAAGATATTCAACTCCAAAATTTCTCAAGGAAGGCTGCAACTGTGAAATTGGAAAATGTTTTTGAGGAAGCAAAAAGAAACGCTGAACAACAATCTGTGAATTACTGCTTGACTAAGGAAGCGAAACAAGACTTTATCCAAAAGCATAAAAATGTCGTGATGCTGGTTGGTCCTGCAGGTATAGGCAAAACGACTGCCATCAAGCATTTGGGCACCAAGATTTTAGACAAACACGTTTCCTCCGATGTCAAGTGGGTGTTCTATATCGATTGCAAACAGATTGACCATGAGACAAAGACAACCATTTTTCACTTTCTTTTAGCAGAAAGTGGTTGCAGAAACGAGTGCGAAATTTCGTCTGAAAACGGTGCTGCAGCCCTCAAAGGCCTGATAGAGACATCTGGAGCGGGGTGTTTGATTTTGCTGGATGGATTGGAGGAGATAGGTGCGGCCAAACTCAGCCAAGTTAAAGACAAACGTTACAGTACTGAAGACACTCACAAGGCTGCTGAGCACATCTTCTGTTTGCTGACAGGAAGGTTCTTAAAATATGCGAAGAAGCTCTGCACCGCAAGAAAAAGCACTGCTGAAGTACTGCGAAAAAGAATACAATTTCCAACAGTCCTGGCTTCGCTAGGTTTCAGTATGAACGACCAAGATGACATCGGGAAAGCCATGTGCCCCGAAAAGTGGTTTAATGTGAAGGCAAGATTGGATCAAAATGCCTACCTACGCGAAATATGTAAGGTGCCGTTCGTATGTATTGTTGTGATGCATTGCTTGGAATTGTCGCTTGAAGATGAGCAAAACGCAGTGAATCTGCGCACCGTGACAGGAATTCTTATTTACGCCATGGAATGTTGCGTGAATAAACTGGAAAACGGCACTGACAGAAACGAACTCGATAAGCTTTGTGCTTTTGCTTGGTCGAAATTTACCAACAGGAAAGATGGGTTTGAAAGCTTCGGCATCGGCGACGGTTTGAAGTCAATATTCATGCGATCCGAAGAAACCAGAATCGGCTTTATATGCAAAACCGACTTCTATCACATACTCTGGCAACACTTCTTTGCTGCTCTGCATGCTGTGACAAAACTCACTATCGACGAGTTTCGTGAGTTTTTCAGGTTACGCAACATGCTGGACACTGACAAAGAATCTTTTACTTGCTTCCTTTTCGGCTTGTGCAACGAAACGAACCTTGCTCTTTCACTGTGCACAAAATCTATCCCGAATAAATGCAAAGAATGGTCGGGAAAGCGAGGAATCCTTCGAGATCGGGCAGTTGAAGCGGCAGAGTTTGCAAAAGGCTCCCACTGTTATAGCAAAAGGATCCACACACTTTTCCAAGTTGGTGGTTGGTTGAAAGAAACCACCGACGACAACCTTCTGCGTGAAGTCGACAATTATGTTCCAAAAACCGTGACGTTGGCTGACAAGGTATATCCGTCAGATGTAAACGCTCTGATGCACCTTTTCAAACTCGATATCTCAGAAAGACAACTGGATGTTGGAATCATGAGTTCTCCGCGCTTCCAGGGAGACAGTCTCCTGCTCTTGTTCCACTCCGTTTCTCTGATGAGGAAACTATTCGTGAGTAGACCCCGTTTTGTTTCCTCTCCGCTTATCGACTGGATGTTGAATGACACCTTTTATTTTTGTAACAAGACCTTTTTCCTACACATAAAAACGTTGCATAATCGAGCGTCCGTGTTGCAACTTATTCACTGAGAATTCGATCTACTGCTTATGATAGGCAGCTGGCGCAAACGTTTGCGTAGCACAGTGGTTTTCAACCTTTTTCATGCGGCGACCCATTTTGCAACCCAATTTAACCTAACGACCCCCTTCTGAAAATTTCCAGGCAGGCATATTGAAATGCAGTTGTGTTTGCACAATAGAATATCACAATGACTTTAAAGTAAAGTACGATAACACTTTGTTGAACAAAGACTCATTTATTAAATTCATGGCAGCATCAACGAGAGAGACCCGTACCGTATACAAATCACTCCACTGCACAACTCATCGAAAACGCGAATAACTCCCAAGTTAGCTATCGCTTTCATATACCTAATTTACAATTTACAACCACAGCACATACTTACGTCGCAAAGTTATTCGTGCATTGCCAAACGCAACAGTACTGCAATGTTCATAATCACACTCAAAAATTGTAATGGTCACAACCGTACTTAGAACAATTTTTAATGAAACAGTAGGCTATCATTTTTGCCAGGTGTCAGTGTCAGGTGATCCTATTGTTTTGGCTACGACAAAAAGTGTTTCCATATACGAAATATATAAATCTAGAAGTAATTATGAATATTTTTATCAGAAGCTCTCGCGACCCCAAGAAACATGGCAAACGACCCTCAGCAGGTTGAAAACCACTGACGTAGTATTTGCTTGTTAGCCCATTCAGACGGTCATTGACATGTCCCTCCTGATATCTTTGGGCAGAAGTGATCCACTTCAAGCCGATAACCTTTTTTGTGAATTTGAAACTTTTTGTGCTAGAAAAACAATGTGAATTTGAAACTTTTTGCGCTATCCATTCATGTCCCATAAGCAGAAAAATTTCAGTTTACAAGGTGAAACTGCACATAATTGAGCTGAATTAACTTGGTCATCAATGAAACTGCTGCAAAGGCTTTCTAGAAACACGCTGGGTTATCCCACGGCATGTTTCCGTAGGTCTGTTTAATGTCAAGTGTCTACTCTCGCCATTGTTAAGCATTCCAACTGAAAATATATAAATATATCGCTTCTGTGCTACGTACTTGTTAGCTGATAGTCAAGGTGTATTAGAAAAAAATTAAAAAATTGAAATTTTTGTTGAAACAACATTTACAGCAATTTCGTGTTAAATTGATTTTTGTTAACTTGAAACTATTATACGCAATTCCATGTTTTTCATTAAAATGTCCTCATAATAGTAAGTAAAAGATATAAAGATAAAAAAATATTTCAACAATNGAAAAAANNATATTTTCATAATAAGAAGTACAAGAAAAATCTAATATACCAGTCAATTAAACTTTAGTAAGAGTATTTAGCAACAAAGAAATTGCAAATATGTACTTGCAATTTGCAGCTGTCTTCAGTGGATTTGAGAGGAAATATTGTTGATGATAAACTGGCGGAAAAAATCTCAATGTGTGTAAAAAAAATCGACTCCATTAACTTGGCGAGCACAGAAATCACGGAAAGAGGAGCGGAGATGATTTGGAAGAAAATTGCACTTCGAGAAAAACCTGTAACTTCTTGAGTTTCATATGTATTTTAATAAGGTTGAAAAAGTGAAAATATCTTGATAAAAATGCCTCTGCCATGAAAACTAGTAGAGCAAAACGAATAGGCTGGCAACACAATTGCCGAACTCAGTATTATAGTGAGACGCTAATGCTATGGAGGCCGGCATGAATTTAACAAACATTTCAAACATTTCTGATTTGCAATGAGCAACACTCCGCATAAACACTTGTGTAAAAGTTAACCCATGTGAAGGGCAAGGATTAGGTGAGCTTTTCAATATGCACCCTTTTGCATCATACTGCTGTTCAACCGCTAATGACTCTGAGAACATTTTGATTGATGGAATCCACCGACGTTGCTTACGCTTACTTTTTAAAGTGCATATTCATGGTTTCAAATTGAAGAGTTTTGCAATCACTTGTTTCAGTGTCGTGTTTTTAACCTTGCAAAGTAATGAACATTTTCTTTAAACGCCAAGATCAACTTTGAGACATTCGAATTGATTTTGAAAAACCTAATTAAAGTCTTTATTTAGGGTTGATGGTGTAAACAGCATACACATGTTGAGCATTTCGTACGCATGACGTACGATTGTTCTGGGCAGAACACCTACAGCGGTCAACTTGCGAACCAGTTCAGCAATGACTTTCACTGGCTGGGTCAAGGTTTAGTCATAGCATGGGTTAAGAAAATATATCAATGGGCCGCTGAAAGTAAAGAAAGAAATTGTATTGTATCGTGTGTAACGTCTTCACTCCCACACGCAAAGCGCTAGACTTTAAACATGCATCGCAGTAAAGAGAAACACAAAAACACACGAAAGAAGACGAGGATATATACATGGCGGTAGTAGAGAGTATACGCTTGATGGCGCTAAGGCATTTACTGTACTTTGATGAAATCAAGCTTTTAAGACACGCGCATGAATGTCGCCATTGTAACTATTATAATGAAGAACTGCAATGACTTCCAAGTACATCGATGTATAGAATGCACGAGGGAGTTGGAGGCTGCGAAGGACCAAGGGTCATCTAAGCTGCAGACCTCCCAAGGACGAAGCTGCTTATAGTGTAAAGGGAAGAGTGTATAACAGCTAGTATTTTGCTCTGGGTATAAAATGTAATATGTGGATTGCTGTTATACAGTAAATTGAAGTAAAATGCGTTGCAGGCAAGGACAAGCCAGAAGAATAAAACGGTTTAAATTTGTCACATTAAACATTTAGGCTACTGTTATGATACATGCAAAAATATTTGTGAATGCCAAAGAGGAAATGCGTCAAAAGCTATAGACCGCTGCAGCACCGCAATAGTGTCACGAGATTTAAGCAGGTTAAGAACCAGTCGCGCAATCATGCTTTGCGGAAAATAACTCGTCAGTGTATGCATGAGAACGGAAATGCACTTGTTTTGTATCTATAGATTATAGGCATCCCACAACTTCATACACTGGTTTGATGCGACCAGTTGCTGTGAACGCAACAAAAGCCAAACGATGTAATACATAACAGAGAAACTTCATGATTTGACGCTTTCCACTGTAACAGCGATACGTAATTAAATCAATCCACTTGGTTTATGTACACTGTACAGCAATAAATAAAAACACAACGTATGATTCTAGTAGCTGAGTATATTTTTTATACTCTGCCAGAAAAGTGCCAAACACGTTTTATTTTTTATCTCCGGAGGAATTTTTGACCAGATTTCTATTGCACTACATTTTATCATTTTAGCACTGAGTTTGAACGTGCTTTTGATAAAACAAATTGTCGAGTTTTGATTTGTCTTGTGTTATATGAATGAACACCTGTAATGAGTTTAAAAATAATTATTAAACGTAGCAGGTAACTGCGAGGTAGTATATTGTACATGGATTTTTTCACTTCAACGTTGTATATATCTTTTAGTTGGAGAATTTTTTGCATTTTATAAATGGTAGTAAGTTAGTTGCCAAAGCGTGGACTTGAGTTGTAAAAATTAGAAAAATCTTTTATCAGATCCTGGTAACTTGGCCTTGTATCACCGACAAAGTTAAATTTTTTCGAGCACTGTTGTTCCTGCTGCAGACCCGCAAATCCCGCCTTTTCATAATAGATTTTTATACGAGGTTCTTGGCATGGAGTTGAATAATTGCCCTAGAGCTTGCAGAACGAAACCCACAGGTGTAAACAAGAAGAAATTGCTGGTTAGCACAAAAGGCGAGCAACAATGCAAAAAAAACGGTGGGGCGTAGGAAGTATACGTCGTTCAACAACAGATGTCATGTAAACCGTATAGAAAAAGAATTGAGAGTGCAACTTTCTTGCCACGGCTCCAACGCAAAATGTAACTTACAAGTCATCATGCACATTGCAGTCAAGCAGATTGCAGACGTTCCAGTGGCTCATTAATTGCTGCTTTTTAATTGCAAGTCCGTAAGCTGTCTTTTGCTACGTTCAGATGCACAATATTTGACAAGATTTCTCAGAAACGTTTAGTGCTTCATGTTGATATGTTTTTGTGCATCAAAGTTGCAACAACTTCAGACGAAACACACATAAAACAGTTGAAAATGACAGTTGCAGAATAGCACAACCTGAAAAACGAGTGGCTATACGTAGGTTTCAGTCTGGCTGCATCTTCTTTTCAGATGAAATTTTTTGCACTTTATAATGTGGAGAACTGGGGAAATCCAATGAGCGAGTCAACGCTGCTGGCTTTTAAAGAAGCAGTTTTGAAAATGAAGGAGCTGTGCTTCTCCGTAAATGACATCTCCGACGAAGATCTGATGAAAGTAGCTAAGGCAGTCGGGAGGAGAAATTCCTCTGTAAGTAAACAGCCCTATTATAGTTGGAAAATTTATCATGTATTTCCTAAAACTTTCCCTGAAACTCACGGAAGCACATTTAGTACACATGAACATGAACCACCTTTTCTCTATAGTGCGCCGCACAAACATTCTTGCATCTTCTTCGGGAGCATTCACATATTACGCGAGCGATTTTCCCTCTTTTTAACATCTTTAATCAACCTTAAGCACAAAGCAACCCTCCCACGTAATTACATGCGCATTTGTTTTACTCCCCCCAAAAAAACACAACACAAGCGGTTTTAGTGCAGTATCGAGGTTTTATTTCAAGAAGCAGTGTATACGCGATCTCAATATTCGAAGATGTTTTCTATCGGATGACGTTGCTGAGTTTCGATGTTCATCTCGCTGCTGTCTAACTCAGGTGTCTCCTCTTCCGAGCCTTCTTCCATGAAGTGATGTCTATTGTTGCAAAGCTTTATTCGGAAAAATTGGTTATGTAATCACCTCAGTAACCCTCCTTCCATATAAAACCGTAGGAATTGGAAAACCCGCCCCTCTTTGTCTTACGTAAAATGTGAATGTTTCCTTTAGCATAAACAGCTGTGCTGCTCAGTGCTCGGCTTAAACACATGGGTATCTATCTAAAATAAATCACGATGCACGCTAATGATGACACAGAGTGCTAAAAACGCAGAAAAGTCTGACAAACGTCAAAATTTGCTAATACAGTAGGTTATAAACAGCGCACTTTTCCATAGTTGCTGCATCTGGCTTTTGTAGAACTGTTATTTTGTCTTCGGTGTGTAAAGTATTTATGATCAGCACTTTCTGCACATATTCTGTGCTTAACATTGAATTTTGGTTGTAAAATCAAAGGCTTTCAATATTTGTAGTGTAGGTTTGATGGGAATTTAAAAAACGATGATATTTCTGAAAAGTTGTGGGTGGTTTAGTAAAGAGGTTTGCTTATGACCATTAATTTAGAAAAGTCATGTTCTTGCGGTTTAATGTACAAAACCTATTGCTAAATGTCGTATATTTTTCTGTTTTCTAATCATTGGAATAAGCACCTACAATTCTTTAATTTATTTTTACCTTGATTGATCTTTGCTTGCTTCGCATTATATTTTTAAATTTTTTAAAATTAGAAGCTGATTAAAATAATTTAGTTTTTTGCCATCACGCGAGATAACCTAAATTTTCAGTCATCGCTTGAAAATGTGATTCCTACAATTGGCGCCTTTTTCTAACAGATCAAAAGCCTCGACATTGGAGTTCCGCGACTGAGTTGCGAAACAGCTGCTGAGCTTGCAACATGCATCGACACTGTCGATCATTTTCATTTGCGTGGCTGCTCTCCTGAGAAGCAAAGTGAGGGAGCGGTTTGTGAACTGCTCAGTGGATTGTCGGGCCGGAAAAACCAAGTGAGCTCTCTTTGCTGCTGCAGTCATCGATAAATTACACGATTTTTCGGACTGTGCTTTTACCCTTGGATTAAGCAGGAAGTTTTGGCCTTCCCGTATGGCAAATAGCCACGAGTGACCTTTCAAGTTTAAACTTCACCTAACCGCGCTATGCTGAAGAAAATAGTATTTATCCGAGTATGTAAGAACTGGCTGGCGACACTGCAGCGCTAAATAGCGTGAGTCAACTTAAGACAAATACAACACTAAATACCGGTTCCTCCAAAAACTACTGAAATAAGTCCGGTTCTATTGGCATTAAAATATTGGGAAAATATTACGTCACTCTACGCGTGGCGCCTAAAATGTAACTAATATAATTAATGATGCCAGAGACAACTGTTGGGATAGCTTGTAACAAATGAGTTACCCTAATTGTTTGGGTATTTGGCAGGCAAATTGAGATAGATTAGACCGTTATCCTGTTAGCATTGGCAAAGAAAGCATAGCAAAGTCAGGGTTAAGTTTGGGCCGAAGAAGTGAAATGAAAAAATAAGTTCCTAACTTTTTTAAGCAAACGGTTAAAATGCTGTAGCATTTCTCGAGACGCACTTTTGTCGAAAACAAATATAAAAGTTAACCTCAACGACGTGTCAACGGTTTGGTGTAAAGGCCGTTGCAGGCTTGAAACTCTCGTCAACTTTGTAAAGTTATCACTTTTAACTAAAATGCTGCCACTTGCACTGAGAGTCTTTCCGATTCTTCACAACTTATTTCAGAGAAAGCTAGATTTGATGGTGATACCAATTTTATCTTTTTGTTTTAAGGCAAAATGAAACGATAATGTTTCACGTAAATATTCTTGAAATTTTGATGCCACTTAACTATGACATTTTTATTTCCAGTGGACTATTTTATTGGTATTTACAAATGATTCTAATCATACGCCTCTGAGCAGGTTACTACCGTGTTTCTGGATCACATCTCGGTTTCTAGAGAAGATATTGCGCTCTTGTCCAAAAGTCTTGATAAGATTAGTGATCTGGTCGTCATGTACTGTGGTGTCGACAGTAATGGCTTCAAGATTCTCAAGACAGAGTATGAAAAGCTTCCTCAGCCGGTATGCTAAAGAAACAAAGTTTATGCGGTTAAAATGCTTTTGTTTTATCTTTTTATAAAGCTGCATGACAAAAGTTCAACCAAAAAACTCAAAACGCTCATAATAAACTTGTTTTCCAGAATCTCTTGAGAGTTTATCTCGGAGATGTTGAAGGTGTCGGCAACAGTGTCTCGCTGGAGTGAATGGTGTGGTCATATACAATACACAAGTCACTTTCCAAACCATTATTATTGACTCCAAAAGAGAATACGCTTTAATTTCTTCTTTTGTTTCTGACTCCAGAATAATCGAGATTGCAACGTACTCAGCGTGGTTTGAAGCTCCATCTCTTTGTACTTTTAGTTTCATGTTATTTTTCAACGTGTTCTTTTTTAGTAAGGACCCTTAAACGCAAATAACTCCCCTCTCCTCGTTTTTCCAATTTAACTTTTGTTTTCTGTTTAACACAGCCTCAGCGCTCTAGTTGTTTTGCATTCGTTTGAACTTTGTTGTTGTTTGTTGGCCAGGACTGCATTTAACAGACTAGAGCGTGGTGAAGCAGCGATGTACAAGGGCTTACGTTAAACTAGTGGTTTTCAACCTGGGGGCAACCCCCAGAGGGGTCGTGAACCATTTGTGGAAGTAGATGTTTTATGTACAGAGCTATATTACATTTGCTTTATTCGAGTTTTAGATGGGTTCCTTGGGTTATAGTGGGTTATTAGAATGGGTCACGTTGGACAAATTGAGTGAAAACCACTATGTTAGACTATTCCACATTGGTTAATGACATCAAAACCTTGGAATTGTTATTAAGTACAACACGATTTAAGTTGCCAGCTATGGGAACCTTCGAACTTTGCCTCAAATCATCGCAGGCTATTAACCCGCTCGTGAATGCCTGCCGGAATCAAAATATTGTTTGTAAATAAATCTCCCACAATGCCAACTTCAACCACCATGTTGAAACAAATTCGCGGTGATCTACATGTGCCCCAGTACTTTCATACAGCAGGTTAACATTGCTGGTTGTATTTATTGTCCAGAAAACCGTTATGTTATTCACCTGCGCTCACTGAAGGTAATCGTGTTCTGCAGAGCATGCAGACGTGTTCGCTACGCCAAAACCTATTTGTACTTGATGTGTTCATGTTACTTTTGCAAAGGCAAACGAATCTCGACTGGTTCGTGTAAAGTATGGCTTCATCTATTGCTTGTCTCTTCTACACTTTTTATGGCTGAAACCAAAAGCGTGTCTGCTTTTGACAGAAAGCTTTCATTTCACACCTTATACTACCTATCAAAGAAATCAAACCTACGACTCTACTATACATCATGTAAAAATAAACAGTAATTCATTCAAGTGCAAGCAAATATCGTCAGTGAATAACATACGGTATTTCAGTTTGCCAACCGTCGTCACTTTATTTTCACAGTTGCTATTCCTCTGGGGAGGGTCACGGGGTAGTTGAAAAACCGGAAATGCCTCACGGATTTCAGCAAAGCCGTGTAGTTCTGCTGGCTCCACACCAGACCTGGACCAAGTCACGTCGAGGATGTAATTACACCACCTGATCCGTAGTTGACCTCTGGGCCGCTTTCCCGTAGGTTTAGCCAATGGGACTCGCCTCGTCCATCTTTGATGCGGCATTTTGGACACATGGCAGAACCAACGTAGCTGAGACCTCTCTATCTAGAGAAGTGGCTCGACATTCAGAGCTTTACAATTTTCACAGCTGTGCACGTTTTGTCTATCAACAACTGTGTTAAACCATTCCACGTATAATAGTTGAAATGGCCCGTTGTGTTGCACATTAGTGACTAAATGCTGTGTGTTTTTCAAGGATATGCGGGGTAAGACTTCGCTGGGATTTTTTTTTTTTTTTCTAATAAATATCGTTTCGTGTCTGAGGCAGAGAGGTTCGCAGCAAACTGATGTTGTAGGCAAGTGCAATGAATACTTTTGCTTCTCAAGTATGATATAGTCGTAAATTTGAGCGACATCGCAAACGAGATTGCCATGTTTTGCAAGAGCTACTTGCTCTTCCTTCTTCTTTACTTGCACAAATTTTTACTTCCTGATGAAGAGCTTTCATCGCAGGAAAAAATGCTAAGTTTTCGTCAGTGATTACGACTGGGCAATCAATAACCAAGTTGCAAGGTCGCTTGAATCCAAGACACTTTTAGCGTTTCAAAAATGTTGTGGAATCGCTTTCAGGTGTGAACTCTTATGTTAATATGCTTTACACGTGTTTACTCTTTGTGAAAATATGGAACAAAGGTACTGCATTAGCAGCTCATTATGATGTCTTGACGTTAATCAGAATGCATGACCTCGTCTGTAGTACTTGTTTTATATATTCATACAGTGTTTGTTTTTTCTTCTTATCGTTGCTCAAAAATTGAATCATGAATATATGCAGCGGTAAAACACGGTTTTCCAAGTATGGAACAGGACTTGGCAAGAAGCAGCAGTTCTGTAAAGAACAGTGGCGTAACTGACGTCGGGGCAGGGGTGCGAATCGCCCCCTGGCAAAATAAATGCAAAAACCGGGCCCCCACTTACCTTATATTTCGGTATTAAGTATTCGTTTGGTTTTCAGTAGGTTGTTTTTTGCGTTTTTCAGTGTTTTCCGGTAATTTCTGTTTTTAGTATAGCCATCCACATCCTGATTCATCATCATTTCTCAACGATTTTTTCTGGGTGCTGTCCAGTGGGCCCTCTAGAGTGGATAGTGGGCTCCTTTCAGCGATTTCCCCCTGGCTCAAACCTATAGTTACGCCACTGGTGAAGAGTTACTGCTGTTGTGTAACAATGCAGCGTTTGAGTGTATTACAAATACATTGTCTCTAGGGTTGCGGAGCCGGAGTTGGACTCGCAAGGAGTTGGAGGTTTTTGGGTGGAGTCGAATTCCTAACAACACAGGGAGTCGGAGTCGCAGTGGTCCAATTGAATCATTTTTTACATCACACCTAAACTGGGAATTCCTGTTGAAATTGTACAATTTCTTTTGAGACTTTTGTTGAAACAGAGATTTCTTGCTGTTCACCACGGTTTCCAGTGATTTTATCAGCCAAATTTCATTCCCTTTACGTTAAAGAGTCGGAGTCGGAAGTTTTGGAAAGTCGGAGTCGGGAGTCGGAAATTTCGGAAAGGTGGGAGTTGGAGTCGGAATCGGATATTTTACCTCCGACTCCGCAACCCTGATTGTCTCTGCCTATAGTTTTAATATTGCTTGTGCAGTCGTCCAAATATTTGAGCTTATTTTACAAACCATAGAACACATTTCTGTTCTGTCAGATATGACAACAAAAAGTTGTTGCGAAGTATTTCTGTATCAATGGTTAAAATCGTTTATTAAATTTAATTCCAGTTAAGACAAGACCCTGTAGGTAAAGGTTGAAAAGACTCGCGCAAGCAGAGTTGCGATCAAGCACACGCAGATTCACGTACTGTTTCTTTCAGTCTAACGTGCGACCAACGAATGTTTGGAACAGAACCATCGCCAGAAAGTCTTCAATAGGGGGGCTTTACATTCTAAATTTGACAAAAAAAACACTGATTTGTAGTGTTTCATATTTCAATTTGGGGGTGCTTGGAGCTTTGTTTGGGGGAGCTAAGCCCACCAAAGCCCCTTCGTTGCGACGGGACTGTGTTGAAACATGTGAAACGTGATAAAAAGCATCCATCTCAACGCCCGTTGATTTATAGTTTAATTTGTCAATAGAAGCAACTGATAGATTTTGTTGGATATTTAAAACATGTGAACAAAATTTCAAATTTTAAGAAGGCAATCTCTTGGTAACGTACATCCAAATCTAAGAGCTTCAACTCACGAGCTTTGACTCTACTTTGTTCTTAACAGAGTGTTGATCAAAGTGCAGTACAGAATGAAATTAGCATTGCCGTTGTAAGATTTCACAATCACCCTTTAAAAATCTGTGCCGATCAGAGCCATGATACTATTGAAATCCTAGATCAGTTGCTCTAAAAACCACATGATAACAGCTTGGTGGAGTGAAATCTGGTCCAACCAGCGGCGGATTTCAACTATGTTTTTGGAACATTTGAGAATGGGCGTCCCAGTCGGGCAAGTGACTTTGATATATTTTTGAAGTGCTTGGCATGTATACAGTATTTTTGATTGGTATATATGAAAAATTTGGTATATTTTTGGTATATTGTTGTCGGAGGGTTTTTTTGAGCCTGTAAACCAAACTATTTTTTATATTGCAAAGCGTAAACAAAGAAACCATGGTAATGTTGAAGCTATGTAGGAAAAGTTGAGTGATTTTGCTTCACATGGGAGTAAGCGTGCACTTTGGGTAAGCGGAGAAGGAGACTGGAAGAGAAATGAAAAGTTCTGAAAAAAGTGAACTTGGCTCCGCATATGAGAGTGGCAGAAGATTTAGAGAAGAGTGATTGACAGAGTTTGCATGGCTTGCAAAGCAAGTTTCTGCTGGTGCTGTGTATCCCTTCTGCAAACTGCGCAAAAAGAACACTGCAAACCGCAAAGCAGCTATGATACAGCATAGTAATACGGTGGGCCATAAAAGAAATGAAACTGTTGTTGCAGGTGTTAAAAGGGTGAATCTTCCATTGGTTAATAAACCTGTCACTGCTGAAGATAAGAAATCAGAAATTGAGCTTGCAGCTAAGTTGATGGCACTGCTTTGTGATCCCACTGCTCAGCAGCAATTGTTGATTAATATAAGATTTTTTTTGATACAGATAAAAATGGTATATATTTGATATATTTTTAGACTAGATTTGGTGTATCCGCTGTAAGAAGAGTCGGCAACCCTACTTCCCCACACTGAGCCTAGTCTAACTTAAGAGCAGCAGTTGGAGGCGCACGTCTGCTTGGGCTGTAACATAGAAACCCTGTGTTCCGTCCTAATTTAAAATACTTTCAGAAACCAAACATCAGCATACACGAGCGGCTTTCCTTATTTTGGAAAGGATAAAAGACGGCCCTCAAATGAGTGCATGTCTGGTTGTGTTGTGATGCAACTCATGTGCCTTTCTATGAATAAAGGAATAAATGTGATAACTGATAAACAATTTACTTCTAATTTTTGTTTATTCTTCAAACCCACACACAACAGAATAGAACAGCGCACATGTCACGAACAAGGACCACTCAGATACATGAAGGAACAGGAACATAGATATGTGGTGGTAATAAAAGAACTCACGCATAGATGGCGCCAACACGGGTGCTGCGGATATTTAGTACCATCACATCGTGCTATGATAAGTTTGGAAATACTATCGATTTGTAGTGAACGCAAAAAAGCAAGTTAATTAAGAAATGACAGCAATGCCTCATGGAAATATTTACGTAATGACAGTAGTTTAGAACCAATGCCCTTGGTTAATGCACACAAACAAAAAAAGGAAGAATGCCAACAATGTTTCTAGTGCTCGACTAACACATTTTCATATTGAACTGTCAAAACTTCAAAATCCTGTTTGTTTTCTATCTCTAATGGGGTTTGTGATCAGATTTTTAATGTACTGTGCTTCAACATTTTTATGCCTGAGTTTGAACGTACTTTCGATAATGTAAATTGTCGAGTTTTAGTATATCGTATTATGTGGATGAACATCTGCGTTGAGCATGAAATAATTGTTAAACGTAGCCAGTAATTGAGATATATTGCATCTATACATGAATTTACCCACTTCCAGACTAGATATCTTTCAGTTGCAGAATTTTCTGCGTTTTATAAATGCTTGTAACTTTAATAGTCGCAATTCCAGATGTGTTCAAACATCTCATCTCGCGATTTAACAAACGATATTGGTTGTAAATGACATTAAACTGCTCTTCTCCAGGCAATAATTGTGTATTGCACTCGTCAATTTACTAGGCTATGATACAACATGCAGGAAGTGTTTGGCTACTCACATAATGTTTAACTTCGTACATTACACCAACATATTTGGACATAGAACAACACAGTCGTTTACAATTCTCATTCCATGTCAGTTTCTCTTCTAAAATTGCATCAAGGTACTCGTAACTCAAAGCTCTTAAAATACGATTGCCATTTACACGTATTTTAAGGAATCTGCGTTGACATGCTTAGTTGTGATTTAACATATATTTCGTCTTAGAAATATGTAGTGAGAGCTTGATTGCAGTTAGCCAATGAAATACTTTAGCCATTTCACGGCTCACCGAGTTTTGTAGTTTTTTTCCGAGTTTTGTAGTTTTTTTGCCCTCGCCGGTTGTTCCCTTGAGCAAGGAACCTAGCATTCAGCTCATGGGCCAACGCTGCTACCGCATGGCCCAAAAATTGCGACTGCGCAATTTTTTGCGCGACTGCGCAAACTCGGAAGGAAACCTCCATACGCAAGAAGAAAAAGACCATCATCAACAAAAATACGGCAGCAAAAATACGGTATTCATTAGCAAAAATACGGTTTTTGTAACATCAGCAAAAATACGGTTTTCATAACATTGGAATTGGGTAAATCATTTGTAAATATCAAGAAGAGCAAAGGGCGAGACCGTGGAAAACAAATGTTTTACAGATAATTCAGTGTTTTCTCCCTGAACGTACTGTCTTCTAAAATCGAGCCTTTACGGACCGTGGAAACAAATGTTTTACAGATAATTTAGTGTTTTCTCCCTGAACGTACTGTCTTATGTTGGAAAAATACGACTGCATGAGTTGAAAAGTGTTTCTTCCTATTCCATAAGTGGTCAAGTTTTGTCAGCAATATTGAGTGATTTACCGAGTCGATTGCGTTTCTAATATTTAAGTAAACCCCACAAGATAAGATATAAGTTTCTTATCAAGGTTTTGAGGTGTTGGAGACGGTTTTCGTAAAGTTCTGCAATGGCCATGGATGTGGAATGGGTATAATTGTTCAGACTTACGTACAACATTTTTTTCCAAAATTTTGACATACGTTAGTACTGATATAGGTCTGTAGTTGTAGTGGGATGTTCGATTTACCCTGACTTAAAGACTGCCATTGCTTAGCAATTTTAAGGTTGTCTGGAAAAACACAAACACACATGCATTCGTTCACATCATCTGATAGAAGAGGTTCCAGTCAACATTTTGACAATTGCAAAGCGTGCACCGGGATATCATCATATCCACATGACGCTTTGAGTTTAAGTGAAAGTATTTCCTCAGTGGCTGGTGAAAAAACACAAAATTTACTAGGCGTGATAGAAGAAAATTTTTATGCTTGTATGTGTTTTTAGATGGATCTATCAAGGTGAAATTAGCTTGTGCAAAAGAGACAAAACTACCATTAAATGCACCTACAATTGATTCTGTAAATGTGCAAACACGTCCAACAAAATTTAACCTTTGCGTTATCTGGAACCTTTGTTTTTGCCATAAATGTCATTCATTCATCCCCAAGTTGTTTTGAATTTCTGCTGCTTTTCGCAAATTGGTGCGCGCAGTATTTGCACTTAGATATTTCTTTCATATGAGTAAGATGGTTTCGGAATTTTTGTACCTTGCGAAATCTGCTAGTAATTTTGATCTTATAAATGCCAAACAAGTAGTCTCTATGCTTTATAGAAGAAATGATTCCTTTTGTTATTTCTGGCCTTTGTTTAAGTTTAGATTACCTTCTAGTGTACTTTCTAACAAGCGTATGTTCGTAAACCTTTGCAAGGAGCTAACAATAAAATTAAATTTTTCGTTAACCTTCCATTCTGAATACTGCATCGGTAAAGGATCTAAGCTACGTGCAGATCTTGGACAAAAGCAATGATACCAACATTGCGCGTGTCTCTAAATGTTTTTTGATTAACATTTCGTTTTTTCGAGCTTTACTTACTGTTAAATAAGTAGAATAATTATCACTAATATCATGCAACCTAACATAGGGCTTCATTCCATTGGATAAATTATTTCTATAGATGTGATCAATACATGACTCTGCTTCGTTTACCATTCTGGTTAGTTTACTTAAAAAAGGATAGAAGCCAAGGCTACATAAAGTACCTACGAATTGCTGTTCTCTGTTATCATTAACTGCATTAAGTAGGTTTATGTTAATATCGCTTCTAGTACATAGAATTTACAACGTTATTTGCAGTGCCGTGGCAAGGGTAAGTGAGGCCCCCCCGAAATTTCACGTGGGGCCCCCCATACGCTATTGGCCTATTATTATGAATTGCAGTAAAAAGTCGTA
>JGI24158J21664_10001544_pt1 | contig 26191 bp, 19 predicted proteins | sample Ectturendosymbi3_FD_21664 | JGI IMG/M metagenome (IMG submission 21664) | reverse complement strand
ACAAGAACTAGCACGACTGGTATCAAAACTGGTGATTTTACATCTCAACCAACAATTGAATCGACGAGTATAGAGGTTGCGTTAACTGCATCAGGTGCAACAGATTTTGCCAAGAGAACTGAAGGTGGTGATCAGGTAACGATTGAGAAGACTACACAATCTACTGCCACTGTTGTGGATGCTAGAGTAGCAACAGTAGCTGAAGCAACTTCTACACAAGCTGCATCCCATGCAGCCACTTCTTCAAGTATCGTTAGCTCGACTGCTGATGTCAGTTCTCCTGGGGTTGTTGTGGAAGTCACTCGTGATTATGAAACGAGTGATGAATTGAGAGGAGATAGATTTTCAACAACATCAAGTCCCGGTACGATGCGAACACCTTCTGCCGTTTCGGAGGCAATGAATGTGACTGGTTTTGACGTGATTTCTGCGTCTATTTCTGTAGCGGTTGAGGACCATTTGCAGACCACAGCTTCCTTTGCAGCGTTAGTAGGCCAGACACTTGCAGCAAGTTCAGGTATTATGTAGGATTAAGTTTTTCAGGTGGAGGTTTATGGTGTTTGAACAAAGTTTTGGAAGAGTTTGAGGTTGCCTTTGCGTTCGTGTTGGATGATGATTTTTCACAATGATTTGTTGTTAAATGTAACCACTGTATGTGTTACGGTTTAATTTGCGATGGAAAAATTTATTTATTTGTGCAACGTGATTTTATGTACTGGTGAGTCAAAGGAGGATATGTTTCGATATTGTTTGCTTTAAATCTTTTTTTAACTCCAAGGAATGTCTTTGCAGTAGGTAATTTATATTTATTTTACTTGTTTGACATCATGGGAATGTGCCCAGGATTTCATGAAGGATTGGTTTTGTTGTTAAGACGTTGACCAACATCACCGTGGAAAGCTAAATGCTAGTGATTCCTGTTGACCCTGTTGAGCATAGCAAAAATCTCGTTGTAACGGTTCGAAGGAGAATTGACGAATTTCAGTTTTTATATTGACGTTGCCTTTTACATCGTGAAAGTGCACGGTGTTTGCTCAATTTCCTGAAATCTTCAGTCGAAACGATGGAATATTTTGTGATGGCTTGTTGATATTTGCGATGAGAAGCGTTTTGAAATATTTCTGACTAAAATGTAATGGTTTCGTTTGTGGGAATGATTTTGGTTAGTTGAAATTTTTTCCACATTTGATTCACACTTTTCAGGTATTTGAGACGTGGTCACCTCATTTGTACAAGTTTTTTGTTTCAAAATCTTAGTATTGTAGACAAGACTCTTCTCGTTGTAGAGTTTCCCTGCACTTGGGTTTTGTTCTTATTTGCCAATTCGAAACTGTTTGAACAGAGTCACCCGTGGAATCTACCACTCCGTCTGACGCTGTTAGTGATCCTCAGTTTTCGACCACGACATCTCCACCAACGACTACGCCTGATACTGCTTATCACACAACGGTGCTGACGGTAGCGACACCTACAACCACCGCAACCGTGTCTGCAGATGCTGTGACAAGTACTCCTGGGACAATTCTGCCACGTATCCCTGCAGAGTGAGTTTGTTTACTTGCTTTTGAAAGTACTTCGCGGCAATCTTAGGTTTATTTTGAGAAATCTGCAGAATTGCTTTCGGGCAGATCTGCAGTTACTAAATGCATGTGGGCACGAACGATTGCATATGGAACAAATGTTAATTAACCTTTTTTGCTTCTTTGGGTAGTGCAGTACATTCTTTTCATTCGTGTTAGTCTGCTGAGTACACCTGCCCATCGCAAAAGTTGAAAAGAACTGGTGCCACGATAACGTTATAGTGGAATGGCGAAAAGGCAACTTCGTAAAATATTTGGCCTGCTTGGTCCATTGGTCTGTTTGAAATGATTTTTATAACGTGGGTGAAAAAAGTTGTCTTATTTCATATTATAATATAAAAAGAGGTTACTCTTGTATGAAGCAAGTTTCTGTTTGACATTTTTCTAATTGTTGGTTACAGACGACTAAAATAGAAATCGTGCGGTAATGATATTTACTTTTACAATTTATTTTGTGGACGCAACCCAATTTTGACTGATATGTTTTGTGTTATTGTTCAATATGGTTTCTAACGATTCGACGTATTCATAGTAAGTTTGTCCACAATCAGCGACGGCTGACTTTATAGCTGGAGGCCTCTACCGCTAAATAAAATTTTGTTTCAATCTCTGCGCCACACGTTTTCGAAACTGTGCTTTGCCTTCCAGTTCCAATCCAAGATAATCAAAGGTGTTGAAAATTTGTTTCGAAAAGCTATTTGTAGTACATATATAGATAAAATGTACTTGGTTGCAAAAATACGTCATGTTTTTGATGCCCACTGCATAATTTTTTGCCAGTACCTTTGCCACTCTGTTTCAAACTTTTTTCCAACGGTTCTACTCGGCACTTCGCTATTGCATCGCCAATAGAAGGCATTAAGAATTGAAGTGCAAAACACTGTGCTCGTTTCTGTTTATTAACACTTCGCAACACTGCTCATACTTCCAGAAATTTTGTTCTTATTTCATGTTATCTCAGATTGATTGGTAAGACATACACCTGAAGATGCCATGCACTGGCATTTACTTCGAGTTGTTTTCATTTTTGTGAATCTGTTTCGAAATTTTTAACTAAAGAGACTTCACTTTAGGAACTACGTTAGTAGGCTTACTATACAGAGAATATAGTTTTTCATTGACATCATCAAATTTTTAATTGCGTCATATCGCTTGGATCTTATTGACGCGCCGGGGATTTATGAATGACAAGAGACTAAATCTGTGCCAAAATATGCTTTTCATAGATGACTTGTTCAAACTATTGCGTGACCAAAGGCACCTAATTGCGGCGTAGTGGTCCGCCACATATTACGTTGAATTCGTAGCAGCGCAGCATTGTGGCTGCAACACAATACACAATGATCTAGTGAGTTTAATTGAACAAACAAGTCAACGTTATGTCGTGGTATATAAACATCGAAGGTATGTTCTAGAATGGCAGTGCTTCATGTATTTTCAATCATTTTCGATATCGTCATTTATTTCAGAAAAAAATGAGCTGCTGGCCGGAAAGTGATTAGTTGGGAGCCAGTTATTCCGAAAGAGTGATAAGTTTGACACAGGCAAATCTGAGTTAGTAAAATCTGCCAAATAGCTAGGTGTTGGAATATCTACACGAAAGCCTTTAATTGTTGCTGGACCAATTGCAAGCACAGACCGCTGCGATTCCTCAACTGGAAAGTAACTCGTGTATCAGCGCATACTCAGTATGCCTGTCGTGCGACATAAATTTAAGGCTGAAAACGTTTTATTGTCGAACACATAAGCGAGTATAAAAACATCTACCAACCTGGTGCTGTGATTCGTTGGTTATTTCTCAGCTTGCCTGGCTGCATGCAAACGCGAAAGGACGTGGATCTTTCATTTTTACTGACCGCGGTCAACACTGTCGCAAGCAATGACTTCACCTCTCAGAAGGATTTCGTCCGAAGGGTTCTCGACCGACTGACTATCGGACCAAACGACACGCAAGTACGAACAGTGACCATCGCTCACCGCATGAGAGATTTTTCGCATCATGTGTATTGTGTTTAACGGTGGGAAACCAACTTGTCCTTTAAACAAATCTTCGTGTTTGTCAGGTGGCTGTCTTTACGTACAGCGGTTACCTCCAATCCTTGATTCTTTTCAACGACTCTGCGAACAAAGAAAATGTTTTGGACAAATTAAATCAAATCCAGCCAACTGGCAATGAAGAGAACGCGCTTGGCAACGGTAAGCGCAGAATTTCTTTTATGTGATGAAAGACCTGTCACGATTTGAGTGAGCTTACGTAATGTGTTTTTTTCGGGATATGTTACAATCTACCAAATCACAAACGTTTAGTAAATGTATTATTTTTTCCTTATTGACAAAATGTCTTCGCGGGCCAGATGAAATGGCTTCGCGGGACGTAGTTTGGAGACCCCTGTACTAAGAGATAGGATTGACAGAAGAAGCATTCATGAAGGAATGTGTTACCGCCATGTTGGAAGTATTATTTATCAGCTGCAAGCGCCAGCCTCTCTGTAATTGCATTGCGGAGTGATGTCACAAGCGCAAAAATCTTGGCGCGCGAAACAAGTGCCAGGCGCGGTTTTATCCGCCGAGACTAGATGAGTTGGATTGGTGAGCATTGCCTTGCGCTTGACGATACAATGTCTGTTAGTACCGGAAGTACAGCAGATAGATTTCGGCTACGTACTGCTCTGGTAACTAATCTAGTGGAATAAAGAGAATGCAGATGAAACGCGTAAGTGTCTTTTCGAGCTTTGCTCGGCTTTCCTCAAAACTTTTCACCAGTTTTGTTTTCAACGCAAAAACAAACACGTTTTCCAGCTATCCAGCAACATAAACGGGTCATCGGGGATAACAACGTTGGTCAACGGGAGAACGCTGCACAGTATTTGATTGTTCTGACAAGCTCTCCGGCAAAGAATCGATCAAACCTCGAGGACGCATCAAGGTGACGATAGCTTGATTATTATGCGGTGATTTAACCTTTGCTGGATGGTTAGTTTACAAACTAATGGGATATATAGTAGTGGCAAACATGCATTTCCTGTTTGTTGTGTTGTGTGGTGGTAGCGTGACAAACCGATGCTGATGCGCTTCGCCAAATTTCAAATCCTTTTACTGAAAATGACAGTGAGTAAAATTTTCGTCATGTATGCCGCACGGCAACGCAGGCTAGTCACTTAATTGACACATAACGTCATTTCTTTGTGGACACTCCCTGAATCACCCTCAGGATTACGATCATGGCTATGGAACCGGACCCCAAATTTCCGGCTTTGGATCCGACTCTTGACATCTAAAGCTTGTGCCTTCAGCTCCAAAATGATTTGGTGAAGTGCTTTCTGAAAGCCATTGTATTACTTATACTAGTACACCCTCATAGATGAGACGCTTCGAAATCATGTTTCATGGATAAGGGGTCGCGTGCAAAAAACATGAGAAACCCTGATCTACGCACAAACGAGAAAAACCATGTACACCGCGGCAATCCTGGCATCCGTAAGTGATACCAGGATTTTGAAAAAATAATTCCTGCCACAAAGTATCTTCAGGCTCTGACTCCCATCATCCACTTGTGCTTTGGCTCCAGCTCCATAGCCCTGGTTATAGAAATCCTTTTTATGGAACAAAACTATAATGGGCATTAGCTGTAGACTTACAGGTCCGCTTAATTGTTACATTTTAGTGAGAATAGTTGTAATGAAGCTTAGCTACGGTAGCCACGTGCTTAAGCTGCTTGTTTCACAAGATTTCAAGAGCTTAAATGAAAACTAACGGAATGGAACAGGACCGCCCGCAAGAAAAGTTTCTTGTACCGATGTATCCGAAGAAAGTTAACACCCGCTAGTTACTACTGTTGTTTCTTATTTTGTTTTAAAACATGTTTATCCGGTATATATTTCTTCTTTAAAAAAGAAACGTGTGTGGCAACTATAGTGACCAAGACTACCTTATAAAAGTCTTTCCTTTTGAGCTTTGTTTCAGTATATCCATACAGCGTTTCAGAGACTTCTGCGTGATGGGTAATCCCCGCACTTTTTCAGGAAAACTCTCTCGTAAATGTTTGGGTTTCCCAACCACACACGTCGCGCAGTCTTCATAGTTTCTTTGATAGCCTCCGCGAATAGAAACAATAAACCTTGTTTTTCGCGTTATTTTCATCTCTCTGTACAAAAGCTCATGTGGTATAACTGACTGCATCTGCAGGGCATTCAAAGCTGCAGGCGGCATCGTAACCCCAATTGGAATCGGCCGTACAGCAGCGGTAGAAGACCTTGCGGCGATTGCCAACACTCCCGAGAGAGTATTTGTGCTTTCCGATTTCAACGACTTGAACAGCACTGTGGCTGGAACAATCGCTCGAGACATCCAGTGTTACAAAGGTACCTTCTTAACTTATGTGCCGATCTTGTTTTGCATACGAGCAAACTGGTAACATCGCTAAATCTCCTGGTAAATAAGTTCCTGCGAACTGTTCTGTCTGCAAAGGGAATGTTTTTAACATTACTGGATGCTGAATGCTAGTTCACCTCATGTTGAACCTGACTTACAACGTCACGACTCTGCCATGATTTTAGTCACGCAACAACAAGAAGACAAACTTGACGTCATATGCTTCAGCTAATCTTTTAAGTTTTTGCCTGCACGATTTTACTTTAAACGTGACCTTTTGCTTAGGTGTTGGAGTTGAAATTGTTGAGACGGGATCAAGCCCAACTTCGGTATATGTCGTCTTCAAACCTTTGTACTCGGCTGGTTCGTTCAGCTCTACTGTGGCTTTATCTTCGAACTTGTCTCGCGTGCTTGATGCATCAGAAATTCTCAGCGTTCCTGCTACGGAGGTAAGTTGGGCCAAACTCGAAAGTGTCGTAGTGTATGATCTATTTGAGTTACGCGATGATACAAATCAAAACGTTACCAGAAGTGTACACTTTCTCTAATGACATTTTGTCGATGTCTGTCTCGCAAAATATTATCAATTTCATTGACTGAATTGTATTTCTTTTCAGACTTACAACGTCACGTTTAAGAAAAGCATTAGACCGGAAGCGGAATACACAATCACTGTTACGCCCGTGGCAAACAACAGTCGTTTCGATCCGAGCTCAACGACTGTAAACACCAGTACGTTGCCAAAGTTATGTGAGATATTAATAAACTCCGCGACACTCTTCAACGATGAAACGTTTTCCTTTGTGGATTATCCCACGAAGCATTTTTGCTTTTTTTTAATGAAAATACGTTACGCGTATTCTTTGTTTGCAGCCAAACTGGGAACACCTGCGTATGTGTATGCATCCAACATAACCACGACGTCATTTTCACTCCACTGGGCTCCCGTGCCCAACGCGCAGGTATTGATCACATTTTTTTCATGTGCAGTGACTTCAGACTTAATTTATGGCTTCAGGGTTCCAAAACGTGAACAGGAATCGTCGAAGAGTGTTGGCAAGTATCCAGACCCGTAGCTACAGGGGGCACTAGGGAGCTGTGGCCCCAAATTTTTTTCGTAGCCCCCTGAATTTTTCGTGCCCAGAAAAATTTGTTTTAAACATATAGTGAAAGTAAAAACCTTGCCTCCTAAAAATGTATTTTGATCCCCCTAACCTTAAAACCTGGCTACGGGCCTGCAAGTATATATAATCTCATCAACGAGCGTAGAATAGTTAGGATGAAAAGATAGACTACTCTGGAGCTTTCAGGGATAACGTAAGTCCGTATGTTTGTTATTGTTTTGAAAAAGTGCTTCGTTTTTTCTCTCATGCTATGCATCAGTGTAACGTGCAGCACGCTACACTTGGTGGCAAAGTGGCTACGATAACATCAAGTAAATAGCCTTACATGTCAATATCGCAGCAACTGCGAACTCCTGAAAACAGCTTAATGAAAAACTTTTGCGTGTTTCAAGCACAAATTACTGCGTTTAAACAACGTCTTCAGGTTAGCACGAGTGAGTCTCAAGTGAGATTTGTGGATTTTTCAAGATAGAATTGTGTTCTCTTAACACACATAACGCGTGAATCGTTCTCGTATGCCTCAAATATTACTATTCGAGCCAAAGATTGGTCGTGTAAGCGTTTGAGGTCGCTACACACACCAACTGTTTTTGACAGAAATACATCCTTCGAATCTTTGTACCTAAACCGGTTGTGCGCCGTGACGTTTCAAGCAGCAGCAACGCTTATTGGCTGGCAGCGGAATTCAACAATCTCACCAATCCTCTCGCACACCTAAGTGGTCTGCAACCCGGAACTATCTACACTATCCGAGTATTAGCGGTGTTTGATGGATACGAGGGAGATTACTTTGAAATCTTGCAAGCCACGCGTAAGTAGCGAAACTGATAATAGACGCAACATTGTGTATAAAGTCAAGTTACACGCGATTTTCTCAATAGCGAGCTGTCACAGCTGCCATGCCTTCAAACTTACTTCCTCGCGGAAATAAACTAAGAATTTATATTTATTTCAGATAGTGCCGTCAGAACTAATGCAGTTTTTCCAAACACTGACCTTCTGACTTTAAAGCAGCCACCTGTTACAGTCATCAAATTTGCAAAAACATATGTGGCTTTTTACTCGAAATATTCACTCGCTATAAAACATAGGCTTTAGTATCCCGGTGGAAAATTTATAGCATGCGAAAGGTAAAGATTTGTAAGAGATGGAGAGGATTTAGAACCAACTGACAACTCACACTCATCATTGCAGAACCGAATCCGGTTTCCTGGTTGCAAACCAAACCTGGTACGGATTATGTGAACGCGTCTTTCGGAGCTGCAGTTGGAAACGTGCAATACTACAACATCAGCATATCCCCGTCTGACGAAAAAAATAACATCATTCAAACGATAAAGGTTTGTCACCGAGAGTTTGCTGACTGTGTCAAGAGTTGCTTGCGCAACCAATCAGCGAATGGAATTTCAAGCGCTCCTCTAATGCGCGACAGAACAAACCCTATGCGCGAAGTACTGCTGAGCCAACCAACACTCAGGCTGAGCCAATGAACACTCGTTGGCTCTCTAATATGAATAAGCGTTTAGGACTGAGGATGTGTAGTAGCCTATTACGTGAAATCGATTACCTGTTCAAAACATTTGCTGATTGATTCCTTCTTTATCTCTTTTGTGGAAAGCAGTTACTGGAATCAAACGAACACTGTGACGTTTACTGCTGACTGTAGATCATATTTGAACTATTGTCGCATTCAACTGTGCGTAACTGACGCAGGTCAACAAGGAGGATTTTGATGGAAACACAACGGTTTCCTTCCGAAACCTGTCCACTGGAGGTCGCTACTACGTGCGTGCTACAAGTCACGTGTTGACTGAGACCAGCACTCCGGTCGACGTGCGCGTGACGCGAACATGTAAGAAGTGGTGCCCAATAAAAAATCGCGTGCAACGTGCTGATAAATGAACCTATGTTGTCTTTTTTCGCGCGCCAAGCTGTTGCTTGAGGCCGCATCAGTTAAAATTCCGAGATACGCGTGCGCTTGCTTGTTGCTCTAAGTCAGTGGTTCTTAGCCTTTTCACATATCTTACCCTTTTATCAAACAAGACTGTCAGATTTACCCCCAATACACTCCATGGTGCTCATTTATTGAAAATACGATATTAACAAACTTTTACAGTTTAGAATGATTTATAAAAATTTACAATGGGTGCAATTGATGATTCAGAAATTTACCGCTTGGAAAATGAAATTTAACCCAGGGGTAAATTTAACTCAGGTTAAGAACCGCTGCTCTAAGCAAACTGAAAAGCTATGCTTGCCTGAGATGAACTTTATTAGCTGCGTTTCGTTTGTCTTTGTGATGTGATCTTTTATCAAAAAAGGGTTCTCAAACTTGTATGAAGGTTTGTCCCGTTGTCTCTCAGCTTTTTCGCTTTTTAAACATTGCAAGCATCACGCAACACATGTTTTCAAAGAGTAGCGTCATGCAAACACAAAACTCTGTCAAGATGGCGGCGTACATTTTGTCTTGCGGTTTGAAGCCTTTATACGGATACAAGTCGTGTTTCGGACTCTGGGAATAACGTGTAGAGTTTTGCAACTTTAAAACGTATGTCATTAACATGTGCGTCTTTTATCTTATCTTCTCGGCGGTAGTGACCTTGAACAAGATCGACATCTCGTCAACGCCGGTGTCGATGAGTCTCGTCTTTGAAGTGTCTCCACAAATTCGCTTNACCAATTTCAACGTCTCCGTTTTCCCGCAATCTGAGTTTGTCCGGCCCACTGCGACAGTGCACGTGCCGTACATTTCTGGCCAGACGGTGAGCGCAGAAAAACACCCGATTCGGTTGGTTTTCATCAAAGTTTTGTTGATTGAGGAAGATTTTTCAGCGCCAGCTTCTCTGCTGAAACTTCTTATGCTGTCTGCTTTGCAGGTTTACAACGCTTCGTTCAACAACATTCTCACTCCCAGCGCAACCTACCGGCTGCGAGTTGACGCTTTCTCTGATTCCTTGCCAAGGCGTTATAACTTTTATCATAGAACAAGTAAGAAATCCTTTTGTTTGATATGCTTGCATAAATGTAATGCATACAGTCAGTTAGAAGGGTGAGAAGTTGAGTATTCTCACTGTAAAATTAAGTATTAAAAACAACGAACAAGTTCTGCTCAAACAGCATTTTTCGATGAATACGAATGGAGTGCACGCATTCCTAGAACGAATAAGTAAAAACGAAGCGCATGTTTAGCTGTACATTGTTTAAACGTGCAAGTATGTTGCTAGTATTATCACAATACTGAGAGATGCTCTTTGTTGGTACTTTAAAGTGCAAGACTTAATAATTGAATACATGGAAAGTTCTCTCAACCAACGATCGTTTTTTATTACGATAGTCGACCTCATTACAGCCTCTGTAGCCAACTGACGCCACATCACTATTTTGTGCGTGTTTTGAATCTGCCAATCTCCTGAGTGGAAAGTATGCTTGCTTCATGCTGGTCGTAACCTCCTGTTTGCGACATGTTTTCCCAGAAAATCTGACAGCACCCGTCCTGAACATCACCAACGTTACTGGAAGTGGATTCGTTGTGTCTTGGGCGAAGGTTCCATACGCACAGGTCGAATAAATTTGCGTTGTTAAATAGCCCGTGAAATCAGGTTGCTAAAGTTCCCACTTTAAGATGGTCAGTAGCAGAATTGAATAAAACGCAAAGTTTGTGATTGATGCTCCACTTGATTCCATTTCCGAGATATTTTTCGCGCGAAGTGTTGACTAAAGTAAAGATGGTTGTATTTCAGTTTCGCTTAGTTTTGCAACGAGCAAGTCTAGCGCTGTGGCGCTGATGCACGTCAATGCGGTTTCATTGCTTAACTTACATCTCTATAAATATCACACAGGTTTTGAGTGTGCTGTGATAACGTTTTTGTCTTTCAGACATACGTCGTTGAAGTTCGTGAGACTCCGGGCACTGAGCCAATTGTTTTATCACGTGACTTGCAAGTAACCAATCGCGTCGTCGAGAATCTCAGTCGTAACACCACTTACTTTGTTCGCGTGTACGCCAAGGCAAACGGAAAATTTGGGCCGCGGACAGTGGCAACTGCAACCACTCGATACGGTAGGAACTACTTCGCGACACAAAGCGCTTTGTTCAACATTTGAAATCAAGCGTTGTCAACGAAGTAAATGCGCGCGACGTCCTTCCATATGCATAAACACTTAAGAAGATCGGCATGTGGAACCAGTTGTCTGATCATTTTCGTTTATATTCTGCTTAAGTGTTACTGACTGTGCCTTTAATATGCATGTTCAGGTGTTCCCAATATCCCGGTAGAAGTTGTGCAAGTAACACCGGTGTCTGCTGTCCTGCAATGGAGACCTGTTGCAGGTAACACTTCCCCGGTTTCACCATCGATACTTCTTTTGCAGAAACTTCGCCGTGACTTGAGTCATATTTTTGCGCTTTCAGGAGCTTTTGCATACAACGTAACTTACTCTTCTCAAAATCAAACCGAAAAACTTCAGACCATCACGACAAAGGTGAAGCTAACGGATTTGGTTCCAGCCATTGATTACTTCGTTGACGTCATTGCCGTTTCCACAACTGGCCGACCTCTTGCTGAGTCTTCAACTATTCCAGTGACAACTGGTGAATGCTGTTTTTTGTTTGCTGTTATTAAACAAACACTGCAACTAAACTAGACAAACGCGTAGAGCGGCAGCATTTTTTATGATAAAATAACTTTTCAGTGCACGCGATACGGTTTTTGTCATTTCAATGATTTGATATCGTTAAAGATTTGCTCATAAACAAAACTTGTTGCTTGTACTTTATTTCCACCGCAGTTATTTTTCATCTGTGGACTATGACGTACACAGCAGCATAACACATCACTAAAGTACTAACAGAGCCTTTGTTTCCGTAACCTCGTCTTGTTGCTGACGTAATTGCTGGATATTTTTTTCATAACAGATGGAATCGAAACTGTTCCAGTTGTCATATCAAACGTGACTTCAAATACAGCAGTAGTAACATGGAATACAACAATGGGTGAGAGAAACAATAAAACTAAATCGAGATGGAGTTGTTGTTGGCAGAAATCGATTTGGCAAGATATGTTTATCCTGCACCACGCAAACTTTTTAGATTTCGGCTGATTCAAATATGTTTCCCTTTGAGAGCTTACAAAATGAACGATGTGGCAAAACATATGCTGTTTTACATGAAAACGTGTTTTTATTGTGCGGGTTTTGCCGTTCACATAGAAAGTTAATAAAAACAAGATTTATACTTTTCGTGCGCTCGATTGTGTTTCTGTCTGTTTTCACCTTCACGGTGTATGGTCGTAATTTTCAGTGCGGCAAAATTATTCCAAAGTTCATGGAGGCGATTTTATTCTTATTTGCAGAAAACGCGACTTTTGTTGTAACTTACACTTCGGGAAATAAATCGAGCACAGTGACAACCACATCTCCGTCTGCTAACGTTACTGGCTTACCACCTGGCCTCAATTTCACTGTTACCGTTGATGTATACGTGAATAATGGCACGTTGGTTGGAAAAGCTGACGTGGCATCCGGAAAAACAGGTGAAAAAATGTTTCTTTCATTTTTCTACTATTTCATACCCATACGCCAATTATTTTGTGCGTTAAGTTACGCTTTTTACTTCGATGTTGCTTGTACTGCTTTCTTGTTTGCTCCACATAGTGCTAAACAGGAAACAAATATCTACATAATTCAAGAGCACACTGAAATGCCCCTCAATGTTTTTAAATACTGTGTTGTAATGTGTGTCTCTAGCCTCAACAAGTGTGTTTGCTCTGAAGACGTAGTCGACATTATTTATTGTTTACATGTACCTTCAACAGATCTTGCCGACCTGAATGTTGTTGTGATTTCGGTCACCACAACCACTGCACAGGCCCAGTGGAACGAACTGCCAGGTAATGTGCGTGCACGTTACACTGTCATTGTTGGAATGTGGGAATGGTTGCTCGAAACTGACCCTGCTAGAAGTTGAAGTCGGGGCGTGATACTAAGATATGAACAATAATATTTTTCGTTACTGTCATAAATGAAAAAAAAATTATTTCTTTTGCAGCGTCTCGTCAATATGTTTTGAATGTGCGTTCGGCATCTACTGGCCAACTAATAAAAAGTACCAACACCTCAAGAACGATCAATGAACTGACTGGTTTGACGCCTGAAACAACCTACTGGCTTATTGTGGAAGCGCACACAGATGGCGGAGTCGTGACCGGAGTGTCCGAAGTTTCCTTTATGACAAGTGAGCTTTTATCATCTGGCTGGCGACGATATACATTTGTGCGCGTTGTAATGTTGGCAGGTTGTGTTGCAAAAGATTGATTAAAATTTTGCGAATTTTCTTGAAAAGAAATAATTTGTTCTTTAAGAAATATTAACTCGCTGCGTTACAGGTGCGGTCGAACAAATCAACATTGTTGTGAGAAATGTGACAGCAACCACGGCGACACTGACATGGAATACAACGACAGGTAAAGTCTGTGCAGTAACGAACAGCCACTGAGTACTGATATATCCCAGTCGCAAGGTGGCGCGCTGCACAACGTGAACGGAACAAGGGAAGTGGTGGTTGCAAGGAAATGGTTCGCGCGCAGTGCTGCTATTGACTTGCCAGTTGCCAGCAGCGCAGCTTTGACTGCGAAAGCAGCCTCGTGGTTCACGGCGCAAGCACGTAGAGATGGACGCCCAAATCACTCGTGACCATGGGCATCGGAAGGATTTTTACTATGGTTGGGGCAATAGTGGGTTGTTTCAGGGGGTGACCAAAGGATTTTTTCCAGGGGGGCCAGCAATGGTAAAATTATATTTACCAACTCGAAAGTAAGAGCAAAATATTTTTCCACTAAAACGTTAATAGGAAAATATCAAGTTTCAAAATCCAGAGTAGCCAAGTCCCCTGACGCTTTTCCGAAATCCATGCTCGTGAGTCGTGACACTCCGAATGGAATGCAAAAGCGGGTGTAACGAAACTGAACCGAGTTATGGTGATCGATGCTTCCATGCTAAGTGCAATATGTATATATATATATTTTTTTACTCAAACGGGAGCCAGCGGTGTGCAAATAGTGCGATTTATTCACGTAAGAAAAATGAAGATAGCGGTAGTATCAGGCCCGTAACCAGCTTGGGACACCAGGGTTTGCGAAGAGTTTTATGAAAGGGTCTCTATTGTTTAAACTATGTCCAACACATTTTTCCAGGGGTGGCCTCGCCCTCTATGTGCCCCCCCCCTAGTTACGGGCCTGGGTAGTACCCGTATGTTCGTTTGTCTGCCACCACATTGGAAATTTGTCTGGGCTTAACTTAATTGTTCAGCTCTTGGATCGGCAGTTCCACAAGCCAAAACGTGTGCGCATCAGCAGACTGCAATGCAAGTAATGTGTTTACAGGTTTGAAATCGGTTTTTGAAGAAGCCACGAGTTGGGCCTATATCCTGGATCGCGATCCAATAAAGCGTTTAGTCATGGATAGCCCACGTTATCAACCTGTACCTTTGACTAATTGGATGTGCGTGACACCGGTAGCAATAGCGCACGTTTTTTACACCAGTTAAACAGCATAGACAAACTGCTGACTTCACTGCCCTGCTCTTTGATTTGTGAAAGCGCTGGATTTATTGGATGTTGCGGGAAGCCTCGTTTCTATAATCCGCCAAGCAACGCGTACAATTTTTCAGACGAATCGACCTACGTCGTAAGTTACACAAGCAGAAATGAAACAAACTCAATCACTACGAAATCTCCCTCGGCGATCGTAACTGGTCTAAGTCCTGGTTACAACTTTTCGGTTACGATAGAAGCTTTTGTGAGGAACACGACCTTGGTCGGGAAATCATCACAGACCATCAGCAAAACAAGTACAGTTGTTTGCACTTTCGTCTGTGTTGGTGATGGCTGTAGTGCAATATTTTGCTTCAGATGCTGCCAACTGTTTTAGGCTTTGATTTGTGCTTTTTTGTTGTTGTTGCGAGTTAGTATGTTCCAGCATGCTGTATCTTGAAAAGTGAATATCAAACAACTATTGCGAAACCTGAGCGAGCACGCCTTTATTACTTTAGCGTTCCTTGTGGGGAAGGTCGAAAGTTCTCTGGCGAAACGAGGTCACCGCACCAGATCTGTGCGCGTGCAGCCGCACACACACGCAAAACTCACTTGACGCAAACAAGCAAGCACATGCAGTAAAATAATCACAAGTTCTGAAATACCAATTCGTAATGCGAATGTTTAGCCTACATCCGATATACTATTCAGTTTGTAGTATTTGAGACATACACGCCATAGTTTAGAGATTCTGTGCGAAAAGATGATAACCTTTGTGTGCTATCCAAACAGAACCTGCTGACCTTGCTGCTCAAGTGACGAATGTTACGACCACGAGCACAAATGTGCATTGGATCAGCTTGCCAGGTAAAACATTTTGTTATTTTGCATTTCACTTCCGCTCCAAGCATGAAAGTGTCACCGCATAGCTACTGTAACATGTTCTTAATAACAAGTACCGTTCGTGCGCAGGAATAATTACATCAAAAAGTGACCTTGCGATGCATTTTCACATTTCTTGCAGACGTTCGAACTTATGTGTTAACGGTGAAGTTGCTCACAACTGGTCAGGAGTTGGGCAAGGCCACCACCGCAGCAACAAACAACAAGGTTACCGGCTTAATTCCGAATACCAGTTACGTTCTGAGCGTGGAAGCCTTCACCAATGATGATGTGCTTACTGGTTACTCAGACGTAACCTTCACCACAAGTAAGATTTAATTTTGCTTAAACTCGCGTTGGGACGATTGATTATATCATTGGCAGAAGTTTTTCTCTGCATACTTTTGCCTTGCAAGTGCGAATGTTTTCTTTGCACGCCGCAGTTACGAATCGCAATTGCAACTGATTTTTCGTTGACTTCCAGGCGGAATCGAAGTAATTACCGTCAACTTAGTGAATGTAACCTCAACATCAGCAGCAGTTACATGGAATGAAACAACAGGTAATACGATGTTAAATTTGCTACTTCCCGCTTCAGAAAAATGTTTTCGAAAATGTTGTAGAAATACGTGAAAAAATAGACTGTCGCGAATTTCATTTCGTAAAAACAAAATGATTGGGATTTTAATGTGGAACTTTCCACAAAATTTCTATTTTAAATGGTTGTACGGTGTTTGTCGACACGTCGAAAGCAGGCTAGAAAACCATACCTGGTTAATGCGATTTTACAGTTTTTCATAAAAGTGCTGCAGTTTACGACTATTCTTTTTGCTTTATCAGATCCATCTTCGTATGTGGTGACGTCAGTGTCTCGCAACCGCACCGTTGCTACCTACACGACGACAAATTTTGCCAACATAACCAATTTAACGCCCGGATACAATTTTAGTGTAACTGTGGAGGCGTACGTGAACAACGCCACTTTAGTTGGAACGGCAGTCTTGTCAACATGGAGAACGGGTATGATCATTAAGTAGCTGGTTGGCCTATAATGCGAATTAGCAATTGTTTGCTACTGTTGAAAAAAATTCTGAAACTTCACCGTTTTATGGTAATTGCTGCTTTAGGTTTCCTTGAAAACATCGGCGTCTTCTTTACAGCAAAAGTTGTTTTAAAACAGAAGTGTCAGAAAACAGACTGAAACTAGAAAACAATGCACAAATTTTTGTGTCCTGCATTCCTACAGAACTGGTCGATCTCAACGCTAAGGTCGCAAATGTCACCACAACCGCAGCCGACGTTCAGTGGGTTGGACTTCCAGGTGATTACATTGTCAGTGGCGTAGCCAACCCAAAACGTTTTTGGGGCGTGGGGGCAAAATTTGTGATCTTAGACGAACAACAGTATTTTGTTTTATGGGATACCGCCTCTCAAAGTACAAAATGACTAGATATGCAAAAAATTTGAAGGGGGGCATGACCCCTGGCTACGCCTATGTACATTATTGCTCTTATTTAAAGCTTCACATGCTTGGTTAACATCCTCCGTTTCACGTGGAAAAAAATTAATCTAGTATTGGATTGTGAAACCCGTTTTGACCTTACTCGGCTGGCGAAAGCCTGATATTGTCATCATGAGTTTTTGAAACTTTTTCATCTAGGAGTTCAAAATTACATTGTAACAACAACGTCTGTTCCCGTTGTTCACGACCCAAAAGTTGCAAGGTTGACCGTGACGAGTCACAAGTTGACCGGCCTGCTTCCAAACTTGACATACGTGACGAACGTCAAAGCTTACACAGATGATGGCGTGGTAACTGGCCAGTCCAACGTTACATTAATAACAGGTACTTGGATAGCATTGCGTATTCGTTGGCTGCGTAAAATAAAAAATCAATGGATATATTTGAAAAAACATTGACTGTTGTTTTTCAGATGATATTCAAAACATTGTCGTTGTGATTGAGAATGTTACTCCAACTACAGCTGATCTGTTGTGGAACGTGACTCTTGGTAAGTGTTGATCCTTGCCGACGGTACACGTGACGTGATCAGGGCCCGACAAGGGGGGGGGCGGGTCAATGCCCCGGGGCGGCACTGTTGGTGAAAAGAAAGAATAGCCGGTGGTGGGGGGGCGGCACTTCCCCATGTCGGGACCCTGGATGTGATACATCTTGTCATTCGTTCATCAAACTTTTCTGTTAACCTTTTGTTGCTGTTGTGGTGTCTTCCGAGACGTCCTTCACCTACGTTGGTAACGTCTCGGTCTGTAGTGTACCTGCGTGTTGGAACATCCGGGCAGTCGTCAGCATGAATGAAAGCAATATTTTTGCCCAGATAATCCAATGTTCCTTGTCAATTACACAAGTCGAAACAAAACGCGTGTCATCAATACCGCCTCACCCAACGCCACACTGACTGAGTTGACACCAGGCTACAATTTTACTGTTACGGTTGAAGCCTACGTGAACAACGGCACGCTGGTGGCTAGGTCCAACCTTTCGGTGGCGCAAACAGGTAAGTGTAGGTTTGAAGTCTTTAGAGGTTTGTTTTTACTTCGTACGAACGGATTTGATTGACCTGGTAGCTGCATGCAAGTCGCATAGAGTAAAGAAGCTCGTGTGTTTTTTGATACAGGTCCAATAGATCTTAATATTCGCCGTTTGAATGCCACCAGAACAACAATTCTTGCTGAGTGGAACAAAATCCCAGGTGGGTTTTGTTGAAAAGTAACGATCATTTTCATCCGCTTTAGTTTTAACCAATATTGAAAACATGAGCAGTTAAAGCGAAAAATATCGTGTAACCTTGTTTCTGGAAACACGTTGCACGTGTTGACTTTATTTGCATTATCCACGCCAGACGCTCAAAACTACATCTTAACGACAACGTCTGACGCAAATGGAGAAACCATCAGCACCGTCAGCACATCGTCAACAACCCTCGAGGTTTCTCGCTTGCAGCCTGATACAGTTTACCGCTTGGCCGTCAGGGCGTACACGAATGACGGTATTCTCACTGGTCAATCTGAGGTCTTGGTGACAACAGGTACGTCATCCGCCGGTAACGTTGATGCGAAAGGTAGTTCACAATTATTGAAAGACGGTTGCTATAAACCTGGCTAGACTTGTTGTCCAATAATTTCGATCAAAGTAGTCACAGTGCTTTTCTGTACTTGACCTAGACGGTGTTGGAACAATAATCGTTTCGGTGACGAACGTTACGGAGACCACGACATCCCTGACGTGGAATACGACCGTAGGTGAGTGTAACACATTTGGGTTTGATCTGAAGGTGTTGCAGCAATGGTTCACTTCATGTGAGAAGTAACACTCTATACCAGTACATGTACCCGTAGGGGTGCATTTGCCTATCTGAAGGGGTACAAATTAAGTTTAGCAATTGAAGGGAAAAATATATTTTTTATATTATTTATTTCCGAATATTTATACATATATCAATGAATATTATTTTCAAAAATCATTACATACTTCTTGTGAAATATATCTATGATTAGTCATGATAAAATATTTAGGAAAAAGTCGATCAAACGAGTATCAAACATAAAATTCAGTGAATTTTTGTTGTTTTACTCAGCATTTTTGTCATAGAAATTACTCATCTGTCGAAATGCTGAAGGAGCACATGATCAAAGAAACGTTGGGAATCCGTGCTCTATACGTATCTTAATTATTTGTGTATACGTCGCAACCCTAAACGTTAGCCCCAAAAGTGGTGCAAAAGCTTTTGAACTCTTTTGTGTACAAAAAGCACCACTTCCAATGTCAAGCAGCCTTCAAAACCGTTCTCTTCACGGTCCAAACAATTATTCTCATTGTTCTCGGCTCGTACCCTCATCGGGGCCCTGTGAGGGCGGAATGTACCCTTCAGTGACATTAAGTTTTTTTCGACAACTGAATACGCGCCCAGGCATGCACCGTACGCGCACGCGAGACGGTAGTGCGCATCAGCACACGTGTCTGAACTTTGCAGTCAAATCGCTCTTACGTCAGCGCTTTTATTCGCACAGTACATGAGTCGCGCCTTCGTGTATATAGCCTATCGCATCCCATACTTTTTGGAAAAAAATTGGTTGTAAAAAAGCGAATTACACAAGAATAATACATTTTTTAAGTTTAAAGCAAAGTTGCTTCAGAGTTTTTTCTTGCTGAAGAAGTGACACATGACGTTTTCGAAAAACAATCAAATTCGTTGCAAAACTCACAAAAAATTAACAGAAGTAAAAATATTAATGCACATGCTTTTATGAGCGTTCACAATCAGCCTTTCTCCCTTTAGACGAACCAAAGTTTGTTGTCAACTACACAAGCCGGAATCGAACAAACGCAATCACTACAACTTCTCCATACGCAACGATAACTGACTTGACGCCCGGGTCGAACTTCACTGTTACCGTTCAAGTGTTCGTAAACAACGGCACCCTTGTTGGAACATCGCAAACGTATTTCAGGAGAACCGGTAAAGAGTTTGCTTTCTCTTAAAAACATCCATTCTGGTATTTTGCCGTTAACCATGATAGCATTTTTGCCCTTTGAAAGAAAGTTTGATTATACCGTACTTATTCGACTGTAAGCCGCGGCTTATGAAGTTTTTTCATCATTTCATGCGACTTACAATCAAGGGCGGCTTTCATCTTTTTTTGCTTATCGAAAGGTCTAGATGACGCTCAGGCTTTCCTTGGCTACGTTTTGTCGACCGAACTATTTTTTCGCATTCTCTTCCCTTCAGCATCACGTGCACATCCGTCACAGGAGGGATTATAATGAAGAAGGCGGTTGTAGTGGTGTACGAATCATTACCAGGTTTGCCAGAAACGCGAAACGTGCTAGTACGCGAAATTATCTCAGAGCCCTAAAGTAACCCAGGTTCAAGTGCTGCTTACAATCAAAGCCGGCTTACATTAAGTCTTAAACACTATTAAGTGCGGCTTACATTCAAGGGCGACTTACAATTAAGGGCGGCTAGCAATCGAAGAAATACTGTACTCGCTTACTACTCCCTTTGGAGTGTGTGTCACTGGTGGTCTGTGAGCGCCCATAGCCGCTTACTCTGTGCCAAAGCAAGGCCTCCAGAGAGAGGAGGCCTAGACCAAAGGCCGCGCAGGTACTGTACTTCTGCAGTGAATGCTACACTAGTGGCAGGCCAATGGCAGCACTGCGCGTGAAGCTTTTCCTTACATACAATCATAAACGGCGAGCACGAGGCGGAACAGGCCGTAAGTACCAATTTTCAAGACTTCGCAGTATGACCCAACCAGGATTCGAACCCAAGCTACCAACTTTGGTGGCACCCAATCCCACTAGTCACTTAGCCGGTGATAGCTGTGTATATATGTCTAAAATTTCGCAAAGAAGTTGCCCTCAAATTGTTAATGAGTGGAAGCACCAGACCAATTGGTTGACTGTTCGCCTGCTTGTGGAAAAGTGAGATGCATGAAGCAGTAGTGAGATGCGGTCAAACTACCGGGTTCGCGACCTGTCTTAGTAGCTTATCACGGTCCGTTTCGTGTATATTCAACACGCCTCTAACGTTTTTCGCCAAAATATTATTGACTGTTGAATATCAACCATTATGCTAATTCGAAAAATGTGTTTTTATCCAATGTGTACGTAAGGCCACGAATTCAATTCTTGTGTTTTTGCCAAACATGAAAATGTCTTGGCAAATCAAACTATTTGTTTTGGTGACGCGTAATGTGAGAAAATCTTCTGTTTTTCCAAAACAGTGTGGCTGCCTCAAATATCTGAATAAAATGTTGAGTATCACTTTTTTCCTGATTCTCCTCGACGCTGCAGGTTTACGAAAAGTACTTCTCTTTAAACAGACATTGCTGACCTCAGCGTGGATATTTCGAATGTAACGACCATTTCTGCAGATGCCAATTGGCGCTTCTTGAAAGGTATTCTATGCTAAAAAAAACTATTGTTTCGTAAGTTTATTGGTTAATACTATGTTTCCAAGCGTCTCCGTGGGATTATCTCGTTCAAACTTTGAATCATTCAGCAGAAGCATACAGGATTAAACCCTACCTTTATAATCATCCTGAAAAACGTTATAACCTCTTTCGGAAAATGATAAACGGCTTGGGTGTTTGTTTTTTTGTTTTTTCATCTGTAACGGTAGCAACTGGAAATTAAATACCTAATTCGTTGAGTTCATCTGATGCGTGAGAACACTCACGTATGTGTTTGCGGAATCCGCCAAGATACTTTAAAAATGGTGGTTCAGTCTGAAACAATAGCATGTGACTTGAGTTGAAACCAAAACGCGAGCAACTACTTCGCAGATGCTTCGACGTACGTCGTCTCCTACAAGTCAACAGCAGACGCCAGGAGAGTGGAAACGTCGTCTACTGCTGCCAAACTGGTTGAGTTATCTCCATCGACGTCATACACTGTCACTGTTAATGCTTACGTGGACAGCGGCGATATGATTGGTCAATCAACTACAACGTTTTTTACGGGTAAGCCTTTGGTTACGTTTTATGCCACTGGGGTACACTCGCTACTGCAGAGGGTGGTTCGTAAGAATTCCGCTCAAATATGAGATGAGTAAAAGTAACTTTGGGAGCGATTTAGAGAAAATCTTGTGATGAAACACTGTATTTCAGAGACTTAAGCAACTAATGTCACCTATCTTGTTCGCAGTTCTGTTTAATGCAAAGCAAACTCCTATCCGAAACAGCCGTTTCATGTTTGAATAAACAAGCCAGAAAGAAGCGAATAAAACTAACTTTTGAGTTCCCCCGATGTGTTGCAGGTATTGATGTCGAGGTTTTCTACGTGACAAACTCCTCAGCAGGCGTGAAATGGACACCAGTGCAAGGTAAGAATATTTTTTTGGGAAAACACTCATCTTTTTGTTCGATACGTTCATACATTAGAGTCGTTTGTGCAGAGCCTTCTTACTACAACGTCGTTCATGCGGATGCGTCTCAAGTACAAACGCAGCGAACTCGAAATTCGACTGCCGATCTGCAAGGTCTTGTTCCTGGACGAACGTATACAGTCTTGGTCAGAGCCATGGCATCAAATGACGTGCCTATTACGCAATCGAAATTCAGAACGTTTATCACAGGTCGGTGAAGAAAAGTTGTTTGTTTTTGATTTTGTTGTTTGCTTTTGACTGAACGTAACTTCTAACGGGAAACGTCTGATGTGTGGTGTCTAGTGAAATTGAGAGTTTTTTTTTCACTTTGTTTTGCTTTACATCAAAAAGATTCTCAAGGTCTGGTTGTCCGAAACATCAGCAAAACTGCAACGACAATCACCATAACATGGAACAATGTGGAAGGTACGAAAACATGTTGCTCGTGAAAAATGTGCCGTGGTAATAGTTGTGTTTTCGATAGTAACAACTGTGTCGCTGCGTTGGATTATCTTAACGTAGTTGTTTTGATTCAAGAAAGCAAAACTTTTGCTGAATGTTTTCACAGGAGCGAGTACTTTCAACGCCAACTACTCTGGTGGGAATATTTCTATGTCTTCGCGGACAGATGCCAATAGCATCACGTTGGTGAGCTTGACACCAGCAACCACTTACACAATCATCGTAACAGCAGCAGACAACAGCGCCTCCAAAATAGCGTCTACGCCTTACTTTGATGTAACTACAAGTAAGGAAATTAATGACGTAGGCCATTTTATTGTACAATTTCGATATTTAATATAATTTCCGTGTTCTTTCTCAAAAGAGAAGCTGTCTGAGGGCAAGTGCTCGTATGGTGTGTCGGCTACCATGCGTTTAATTGAAACGCAGAATATTTGTATAAAACCAAAGCTGATGTGCGCAAGCTGCGATCACCCACAAATCAACGCTTTGGGACTTAATTCATGCGTGTCGAGTGGCTTGGAATCGTCAGTCGCTCAGCAGCAAGATAGCAGGGATGCTCTCAGTGCGTTTCTGTCATTGTTGCTAGCATGTCCTGGTTCGATTTTGAGTTATGCAACTGGATCGCACGGGAGTGAGTCGCACCCTTGCCTGGCATCCCTCACACTTGACCAGTAGTGGTTACAGTGATTTCACGGCTTGCAGGGCCACTGCCACCCAGCTCTTTGGATGTTACTGATGTAACACCAACCACCGTGACAGTCTCACTCAGCAAAGCGCGTGGCAACGCGAGCCATTACTCAGTGAAGATCGCTCCAGCGAACAATATTTCGAACGTCGTTGACGAACGAACGGTGAGTGCTGATTGATTTCCTTTCCTGTCAGTGCAAGCAACGGATTGATTTTCATTCCACTTCGCTACTTTGCATTGCAGCTGGATCCGTCTCAACTTTCACCGAACGCGACTATCACTTTCACAAATCTCAACCCCAGTAACAAGTACATTGTCGTTGCAAGAAGTCATGTTGGACTCGAGTCCAGCAAACCAGTGACCAAAAATACAACAACAGGTAGAGCCGCAATATTCGTCTGTTCGACCTCGCACGCTTGAAACGCTCGATCAAAACATTTTGGACCATTTCCACTATTGTGATGTGCCATCACATTTTTCAATATTGATGTTTATGTCCTTGAATACTGGTTGCGCAGCGTAAATAGCTGTGTTGAACTAAAGACGAAGTTCTTCAGCTTCTTTAGTTAAGCCGGCAAAGCTTCGTTGGGTCTATTCTGTTCGTCACATGATCATGTAATCTTATTTAAAACTTTTAAGTTGTCTCAGTTCATTTCTACCGTACAGCGATGAAGTGAAACCGCTGCAGTCTGACAGCTCTTCACGTGCAAACCTTTGTTCTCAGCCCCTACCGGCAGAATCATTGCTCTGGTTGAACCTGGAGAAAACGAAACCGTAGTTGTTGTCATCGAGCCAGCTCGAACGAAACCCATCGCTTACGTCATCAACCTCCACCTGGACAGCAATCGGAATGAGATTGTGCAACAGAGGGTCGTCGCCAACGTGCTCCCATTACCGAAGGTTACCTTTACTGGGTTGGTGCCCGGGCAACAGTATCTCGTCACGGGTTTCTTGACCTACAGTACAGCTAACGGAACCTCCACTGACCTCGGCACCGTTCCAATTAGTAAGCACGCTTAGCATTTTTTGAAATTTCTTGGCAAACTACCATATTAAAAACTCTTGATACAGACACGGTAAACACTGGGATGCGTTGTTGTGAAAATCAAGTCATACATAAGCAAGTTCGAAGTCTGAAACAAAAACGAATACAAACTGTACAATCCGCATTTTTCCGCCGATGCTCCTGATTTCTTATTGTTTCAACAGAGCCACGACCTCCTCGTGAACTCACAGCGACACAGACCGGAAGAGGCGTCATCGGGTCTTTCCTGTCTTCCTTTGGCTTTGCCCCGAACTACCGCGTGAAGCTGCGCTTCCGCTCCAAGCCCAATTTGGATTTTCTGACCATACCGTACGTCAGCGCTTCGCCGACCACTCTTCAGAGATACGCTTTCAACTTCAGTGGAAGTTCAGCTGCAGTTCCATGGTTGGTCAAAGCGATCGCCATTAGCCACGGTCTGGAAAGTGATGAGGCGACAGTAGTGGTCCCCGAAAGTAAGTGCTGCTTTTGCTTTAGTCGCTTGCAATGATGAGGAGTTTTTTGCTTGAAAATTCAAAGTATTTACAACATGGACAGACTGAATGTCTTCTTGGCTTTCCTCGAACTGTGCTTTTCACCAGTAACCACACGGAAGAAAAGGCTTACTTTGAAAAATAAAACTCGCAAGTTTTTACACATGCTTGATGAAATAGCAGTTGTTACGTTTACACAGGACAAAGCAAAATTTGGATTTTGCATAAGGCTATGTAGACTCATGTTCTTATCGTTACCATCATTTTATGATCACACGCATTTTTTTCTGAATTGCAGACATAACTGATCCGGGATTGCCGAAAGTAGTAAACTACGGAAACGGAACTATCGTGGTAGAAATACCGGCATTCGGGGTATACGACGTGCAGTACAACGTTTCCATCGAAGGCCCTGGCACGCACATCTGGCGCGTGTTTAACTCGTCGCACGTCAACCAGATAATCACATTCACGCGCCTGGAGCTCGGCGTCGAATACCTCGTTTATGTCCGGCTGCTCCGAATTGGATTCACTGACACCCGACAATTCATCAGACGACTCTTCATGCGTAAGTTTTGCGTCTTTTATGGTGTTGGGGCGTCGGGACGCAATACCCGCCAAAGGTTTACCTGGCGTTCGGTGTTAACAACTGGTTTTGCTATTCTCAGCTCCGGGTCGGCCGATTATTCTCAACATCGACCCGGCGTTCAGCCAGGCAACGCTCACATTCCAACATCCACCAGGCACGGTTGACTACTACAGGTAAAATGGAAAACTTGCCATTTCGCTCTTACGATCTGTTTATGCAACTACGACATACAATGGTAACTCCGGTCGTTTGTTGCGAGGGTACGGAAATAAAAAGTCGCCCTAGAACAGGCCTGCCCAACCTTTTTAGTGTTGCGGGCCACTTTCACATGAGGAAATTTATTGCGGGTCAAAAATGTTTTTGTGACGTAACAAATCCCTTGATTTTGATAAGTTTTATGCGATAACACGAGGTGATAATGAGTCCTATGGTTGCACGCAGTGTTGCCAGCTTGTATGGATGTGAACCAAATCTAAAAAATTGACATATTTTCGAAGCGTTTGTTATACAAGTTTTTGGGTGGTAGGCCCATAACAGAAACAACAGGTATAATTTTGGTGT
>JGI24158J21664_10001543_pt1 | contig 26201 bp, 14 predicted proteins | sample Ectturendosymbi3_FD_21664 | JGI IMG/M metagenome (IMG submission 21664) | reverse complement strand
ATTTTTAAGTTGAGTTGGTACTTCTTCATTTTATTTTTTAGGTATGCATGGGGCACAATTGACACATTGCCACTAGGCCAGTCTAAACAAGGTAAAGCTTGAGCGGTTATATTGGAATGCAGTACAGAATAATTGTAGTCTATGAGCATTTTTAGGTTTATTATGTGCTTGGAGGCACATTATATTTGTATGGTAAAGCATGAATTTCAGCATACTGCATTGGTTTCGTTGAATATTTGGTAATCATCAAATTTGTTTTGCCATGCAGCGATAGAGGGTAATTAGAATGTGGAAAAAGTGGAGAGGCAGTCAGCAAGTGCCTACTTTGCATAGGATATCACATGAACATCGTGCAATGCATGCAACTCAACTTTTTTTGACCGGTCAGGTGTACCCCATGCTCATGTCGAGTGTGCCCCACGCATGGGGCACCCTTTTTAAATTGATTGTAAAAGTTTTTCTGAAGGGCGTTATTTTCATGTTTTGGCATGATATTTTGTATATAGAGTTGCTTTATTGTGTGACAAATTTTGAGCTTGTTTGTACTTGAAATAAAGTAGCAGCGGTTGAAAATGCAAAAAAGTGTCGACTGTACCCCACCTTCCCCTACAATGTAAACAAACTTCTCAGTTAGATCGTTCAACACAGACATGTATTTTTGTGATTGATAAGTGGAATATTCTCCCTTATTTCTCGGCAAGCTATGTTTTTTGCACTGTAGTTTAACATGCTACCAGTTGTGATTTTATAAACACGGAGTGTTTATAAAATCACATGTAGGCCTACCATCCTACGAACTATAGTGAACAACCAATATAAAAGCAACATTTTGGAGCCATCAGCGATTTTCTATCAACAATTTCGGAATATGGAAATGAGAGAGTACACTCATGGCGCGAAAGAAAGCTTCTCGTCATCCCATTTTGGTTTTATGAATCGCGGAAGTCGCAAAATGGATTTGGTTGTACTTTCATCCTACTTCAGCTTTTACTCGAACCTGATCAAAGCAGTATGTTTACCAATTAGGTATCCGTGATTAATAGAACGTTGTGTGTAGTGTAAGTAGAGAATTATTGTCATGGTCGACTTTTACCTCAGGTTTAAGCTCCATATGTAAGTTGGTGATGTATCTAACCGCTTGCAATCGCTAACCGCAAGTAAAAACAAGCAGTAACGCTTTTCGGAGCTATTTCTGGCGCACCAGCTTGCTGTATCCAGAGCCGTATCAGCCGCACTCCATATCCCCCAATTGGGGGGGGGCACGCTGTCACAGGGGGCCCAAAATTCAGTTCCGTCACCACTTAGCCTCCCAGAGAAAGCTTGAAATATGCAGCACTAGAAATCAGTGGTGTTAGGAGGCCCTTTGAAAGAAAAGTGCTTATGCATTACAGTTACTTTGGGCCCGTTTCAAAGCAAGGTATTTACACATTACAGCTGTTGTTGGGGGCCCCTTTGAAAGCAAAGTAGCCTACTTAGATATTACAGTTGCTGTTGGGCCCTTTGAAAGCAAGGTACTTTACACATTACAGTTGCAAAGGGGGGCCCGAGGCAAGTGCCTCGCTTGCCTTCACTTAAACACACCACTGTATATAACCCTGACAATGATCTTATACGAGAATATGAAACCGATTGAACACGTTCTGCTTCATCCGATATGCGTACTTTCTCACCTGATGTCTGCATGGAAACACTGTAATGTAAAGTTATCTTCATATTATTGAACACATTGAAGTTGCTGATGAGTTTATTGCTTCAAAAAACACAGATTTCAAGCGATTTTTCATAATAACCTGGACACACAGGTCGACTAAAAAAACTGATCTGGGTGGAAAAAAAACTCAGTGGGAGCCCTAGTCACACGCAGCAAAACGCCTACTACCGTAACTTGAAGTGAACATTTGAAGTTTTACTACCGTGTTCAGGTTTTTTTTAAGGTTTGGTTGAGGGAAGACCAAGAAATTTTATGAGGCCGCTATTTTTAGCAAAATGTACAAAACAATTCCTAAACGTATTGCTTTTTACAGTATTAGCAGTAACAGTGTACAATCAGTAGGCTTACTACTGTATTTACAAAAACTTCAACACAAATTTTGCAATTTCAACTTCATTAAACAGCTGTTGTTCATCAGTAAAAGTATCGGCTTCTTACCAGTGGCGTAGCCAGCCCAAAAATTTTTTGGGGGGGTGAAATGCTTGATTTCAGGCGAATAACGCTATTTTCTTTAGAAAAAGGCCTCTCAAAGCACAAAATAACTATACCTTCTAAAAATTTGGGGGTCCATGGCCCCTTTGCTCCCCCGGCTACGCCTATGCTTCTTACTCGTCATCTGCAGATTCTAGGGTCTTTAGTGCTCGCTGTATCACTCTGCGTTTATTACCTGCTTTTATCCATTTCGATCACAAATTTCATGAGCAATCTCAAGCGTGCCCTCATCGTTGAGCTGCTCTGAACCCAGTCTCGTCGCCATGGGAGGTTTTGGTGCGGTTAGCCTCCAAATCAAAGCTCCCATCCCACCAAATTGAAATATGAAATACTATAAATCAGTGGAGTCTGTCAGTTTTCAGAATGTCAAGCCCTTGTATTAAAGACTTTCTGGACCGTTCACTGAAACATTTTTGAGAGCATTCAGAGTTACGTTAAACAGCCGGTTTCATTGTTTGGATTTAACACGGCACAGAGTTGAAAATCTTTGCTCTGGCCAGGTTGTGGCAGGTGGAATGGACAGCATATTGCAGCAGTATTTGGTTGTCTTGTCGACCCTACTAGCCCAGCATGGGCTCTGCTTGACAGCAGAAACAATGCGATTACTCAAACGTTCCAAGGTCAGCAAAATAAACTCAATTGCTGACCCAGAACTGTTATGGTGGAGGCCGCAAAGTCGATCGTTATGGCCAATGCGCCAAAATGCGGTCCATCAAGGTTTGCAAGGAAGCTATTTTTCGACTCACATCTCTTCTTTCAAAACCCAATAAATCTGATGTATGCGCTCAGCTACCGTGTTAACTTTATCTGAAATGCGATCCTGATGAATAGCATAAAAAAGTGAAATGTGTTGAGTTTTTTCCAGGCTATAGGTTTTTTGGAGTTAATCAGAGCTGAGATGATTATCCAGGCGGTATGGGCGTGGTGGTCTGGCAGGCTCCGATGTGTAAATATTACCATTTTGCCTCGTCCGGTGGCAACTGCTGGATGCTTTGAGCATAGCAAACTAATTACGCCCCCGTCAGCATGCAGAGTGAACACATTCATTTTTTGGGATTCATCAAAACCTTTCAGCTTAATCCATGATTGAAACGTCTGATTATTCAGTGTTTATGACTGACTGTTAGCTGAAACTGACGATTGTTTTGATATTCTAACAGTTGAATGCTGTACTTCCTGCACAACAGGATCGAAAGAAACTTTTTTGCATTCACTGCTGCTAGGGTTTGGATTTTTTGGCTGGCTTAACAGCAAAAAATTCTTGTTTAGGCTTACTGCAAAAATACTGCTTTCTTTTTGGATGGCCACTTTTATCTTTCTGCTGTGACATTATCTTCTATACATACCCACACAAGAAAATAAATTTATAAAATCTGGAAAAGGCTTGACTTGCTGAAAACCTTTGACACCGTGGAAAAGGCTTGGCTTGCTGAAAGCGCCAGACTCAGTGACATTCAAAACGTTAATTATTACGTAACATCAGTTTTTTCAACGTGTTTTAGGGACCCGATTCGTGTCCATAGAATTGAAAATCGGATTCCTAGAATCAGAGAAAATTATCAACGGGTCTCTAGAATCAGAGAAAATCGGATCGGTACAGGTCCATACTGGGTACCTAACAATTTCCTTAAAAGTAAACTCCGTAACGTAACTGTTTATGTCATAAAAGCTGTCAAATTATTATTAATTGTTGCTTTGCATGGGATTTTAGAGATGATTATGATGAATAGCGAGGTTACTGTCTGCACTGCACTTATTTGGTGTGAGTCGAATCGGTTTTGGACGTTCATGAAGCAACAATTCAACTCAGCTAAAACTTTTCGTGGTTGTCCAGATTTAATGTAGAAGTGCCAATTTTATGGGTCCGTTTTGAACTCATAAAACGCCATGAAAAAAACCTGACCGTGTTATTGTTACGCAATAACGGCCAATAGTACAACAATCCGCTAGCAAGTTTCGCCACCTGTCTCTGCAGGCAAAGGGAGCAAATTGCGCACTTGCGCTAAGCGTATCGGGACCTATCACGGTCAGACTTCACCCTAGCAACGTAACCGGGGAGGACGGTGGGGGGAGAAATCCTCCTAAAATTTCACCCCCCCTGGAAAAATGTGTTGGACAGAGTTTAAAAAATTTGAGCCCCTCTCAGACAACTCTTCGCCACACCTGGTGTCCCAAGCTGGTTACGGGCCTGCTTTGCCCTGATGGGCCTCGCGTTCATTTATCCGGCCCTGCCTACATGCCTAGTTGTATACGTTAAGAAGTCAGACTTCCACTTGATCAACGCATTTTGTGAAGTGACTGTTGTAAAAAAAATGTCCTATGTCTAGCCCAGGTGGTCTTCTCTTATTTTGTACTGCATAGCTACAAGATACCTTTAGTGCTTACGACCAAAGTTACACATTTGCGCAGCCTGCTGTTCAGACAGCCAGATGGAGTTAATTGTGTAGTTAGAAGAGTCTGTTTTTGGGGTTGTCCCAAAATAGAGGAGTGCAGTTAGTGGATTATGGATGTTAACCGTTGCGTCCACGTAGGCCTTAGTCTATATTTGTTGACATTTGTAGGCGATTTGAGATACAAAATGTTATTAAGTTAAACACGTGCCATGCACCAGGAGGTTAACAGTCCAGACATCAGCAAGGTTTATGCATGCGTATTTCGGCCAGTAAAAGCCCAATGCCCACGCTTTATAAGTATATTTCACTTAAACTCATGGTAAAGTTTACCAATTTGCGCTAACGAAAGAAAACGTTCATGGCGGCCCATATGCTTTGACCGGCCTCATGTTTGCTCCTTCGGTAACAATGTATTTATAACTAAACGATAGGATTGATTCTGATTTCCTGCAAAATTTTTTACACTTGCATTTCATTACGACATCTCTAAATAATCCCCGTCAATTAAATGACAATGATTTATGACCCACCTTCCTTTTGTTAAGCTCGTTCAAAAAACTTAAGTTGGAAACTACGAGCCTATTATGCGTATTTACGGGAAAATATTTATAATTACTTTGCACAATCTGCAAATGCTGTTCATGTTGTGAATTAAAAATAAATTTTCAGAATGTCTAGCCCACCTGCACAAACATGAAGGCCCCCAATGGAAGACTTTCTGGCCACGGTTCTGCCCAGGCCCGCAGACACGGTGGGACATTCGGAGGCAGTTACCCCCAAATATTTTTTGTGCCTCCCAAAATTTAGTTGTGCTCAGAAAATTTGTTTCAAACATATGACAAAAATAACAATATTTCCCCCTAAAATGTATTTTTCCCCCAATCCTTAAAACCTGGCTACGGGCCTGATTCTGCCAAAATTATGTCTGTAATTAAAGGTATTTTATTTTGAAGGCCATTCGGCTTCGAGATGTAGCAAAACTTCGAAAACTTTTTTTATAAATCACCATTAGGGGGGCCCCTGTAAGCATTTTTTGGGGGGTAGAGTTGGGCTGATACGGCACTGGCTGTATCCCACATAATGGTAATTTGAGCTTCGTTTCAAGACCATCGAAACAATTCCTCTCTCATACTGTAACTCTGGCGTGCTACATATAACATATCCTTGTCTGCAATCTCAGCTGTAGCCTTTAATCAATATCGTAGATTTTTGTTTTTACACGGTTTTAAAACTAAATGCGTGAATATGGCGGTGATTTACATTATATACACCTTGAAGCTCAAACGATGGCCAAAAGCAATCTAGTTTCAAACTATTATTTATAACGCAATTGTCACTGCTTTGCAATAGTAGCATCAATTTAGATATGTCTTTGTGATGACACTTAGCAATAATAGCATCAATTTATATGTTTATTTGTGATATGTATTGCGACGGTTCAATCACAGTTATGTGGAGCAGGCCCGTAACCAGCTTAGGACACCAGGAGGGGCGAAGAGTTTTCTCAGAAGGGCCCAAAGTTTTTAAACTATGTCCAATAGTTTCAAACTATGTCCAACATATTTTTCCAGGGGGAGAGAAAATTTTCTAGGGGGGATTCGCACCCTCCTGTCCCCCCGTAGTTACGGGCCTGATGTGCAGCCTTAACTTTTTCATCAATGATTGTCTAAAATCAGCCTTTATCAGGTAACGAGAGTCCTACCTGTGCATAGACTCAAAGTGTTTCAACTTTCATCTGATGTTAATTGTCACCTTATCCTGCACTAAATTTAAAATAATTCTGCAGCAGCGGAAAGAGTCAGCAGCAAAATCTAACTTAAGTAGCAAGGTACTTTTTATGTCATAAGTGCTGAAGGCATTGACATTGCCATTACTTACAGATAGCTTGGAATCCGTCTTCTCGATAAAGCGCATTATTGTTCTTTTGGAAGCCCTTAATTTGTACAAATTTAATCGCGTTTAGTGCTCAACTACCGTCACATGCAGTTGAGTGTGATCGATAAGTTTTCTAATACTGCATGGGGTTGCCATGGTGTTTACATTTTAATTCCATTTGGTATCGTAATGAAGTCAGTTAATTTAGTAAGGTTTCATCAAACCAATTGAAACAAGTTTATATTAGGTTTTATGGAATTACTAGGGCTTTATGGAATTAGTAAGGTTTTATGAAAAAAGTCGAACGCAGCCAAAACATTTTACGGAATATCAACTCCTCGTGAAACGTTTCTTGACTAGAAACTTATCAGCTTCTTGAAGCATGCTTCTGACTGGCATTTCAATTCAATGAAGGCATAATTTTCATTTGCTGGCTTAAATCCGAATACTATTGTTCAGGAGAAAAAACACCAAACACATGCGCGTTTTATCGGTGATGCTTAATCATTGGAATGTTGAGACTCGGTTGTTGTTCCCCCCCTAGTAAAATTTTTGTCTACGCCTGTCTGGTTATCTGTGTTTCTCAGACCTGATGTTATACAGACAAACCTAACTCAAACATTGGATCAATCAAATAAGAAATTAAAAAAAATGTGCATTATCAACATTGCCACTGTGAGTTTGTATTAGAGTATTAGGCTAACTTATATTTTGAAATTAAAGAAACATAGCATAGTTTTTCAAAGCACCGTAGGAACTTATCCTTGGTATCTACTGGGACGCGTTTCCACATTCTAGGTCCAGTACAGTTAACAGATTTTTTCCTTAAATCTGTTCGCTTGCGCATTGAAAAATAACTGTGAAAAAAATGTTTCACTGAATTACGAGTGTTGTAGTCAAAAACATTTTTAATTTTCTTGAAGTTGCCACAACCGCGTTATAAATATAGTGCATGTATTTAGCAACCTCTATATCATACATGTCATGTATCATATGATATGTAAATTAAGAGCTGTGGAATGTGGATCAGTGTGAGTTTTAGGGTCATAAGAGAAGTCATTTGTTTAATTCAGCTATGTCCATATCGTCCAATCAAAGGTTTTCTGCGGCCCAGTTTAGGATTTCCCTGCAGTATATGTAACCTACACACTGCAACCTTTCCTTATTTTGATAATCTTAAATTTGACATTTTTGAGGCAGGGGGCGTGGTCTTCAGATCCACTTTATCATGTCTGTACTTCATGGGAGATTTCCATATGTCCATTGACACCATGGTGTAATACTTTTTACTAGTTTTCTGATATCTATTCTTGTTCCATTAGCGCTAGACTTGCCTATGAAACCACACTTACGGAGTGGAGGTGCCAAACAGCCGTTACCATTACAGTTATGATTCGAAAGCTTTCAGTAAATTAGTTTAAACTAAATTTAGTTTGCTAAGATCAAAGTAAGTCATTCAATGTGCAGCCCTGGTTAAGGTAGTGACACAATTTTTGGCTCAAAAAGCATTTTCAGTTAGACATAGCTGGTCTAAGTATTTGTTTTTGTTGCTTAAGCAGAGGGTCTACAACAGTATAGGATGCTCTACCCCAACTTAACGTGTACGTGACAGTGACAGCCTTTCCTCTATTTTGATACCTCACAAGTTTCCTGCATTGACAGTTTTGCAACTCAACGTTTTGACGCGCCTAAACACCAGCAGGGCATTCTGGGATTTAAAATTTTTGTGGTACATGCGCTACCTACATAATACCAGCGGGGCAGCTCTAGCAATCATTTGGTATTGTTTCGCGGGCCAAATTTGACTCGCGGGCCAGAGTTTGATACCTATGCCGTAACCTAGAGCAGGGTTTTTTAAGACGTTTTAGGGACCCAATTCGGGTCCCTAGAATTTTAAATCGGGTCCCTAGAATCGGAGAAAATTATCACCGGGTCCCTAAAATCTGAGAAAATCGGGTCTCTAGAATCAGAGAAATCGGGTCCCTACAGATCCATACCGGGTTCCTAACATTTTCCTTTAAAAAAAACCCTGACCTAGAGCATGTTGCGCGTTCGTGTTTGACATTTTTTGGCGATTGTAAAGGCCTTTAATGTCATCCTTCTAATTATTTAAACAGCACTGTTTGAAATTCAAACAAGATGTTTTTATTCAATAAATCTTTTTTATTCGCCGCTATACGACGAAAACCAAGGACAAGCACTGCAAGGTAGCTAGTAACCTAAAGATCAATTTAGGATAACCAACTGTTACTGGTAGCAATGCTTTCCCCGTTTCTTGCTTACTCCACGAGAAGAGTTTAAACTATTTAGTTTAACCGCAATTAACAAATAATTTATTTGACATAATAACAGGGGTAAAGAGTTCATTATAATAACTTCGCAAAATATTTCAGCAGCATTCTAGTAGAACCTAACCATTAAACAGAAAAACGTTCTGCTGACAACAACAGCAACATAATTTCGTACTAACACTGTAACAGTGTAACTGAATATAACGCAGTTATCTGATCTGCGGTATTCGGGCGTGCTAACCCTATGTGAAATACGGGAATGCTACCCGCTCCAATTAAAGTGAAGTACGGTAATGCAGCCCGCTCCAGGTAAGATGAAGCACAGGAATGCTGCCCGCTTTAAGTGGCTGTAGAGCAGGGGTCTCAAACACGTGGCCCGCGAGGACGTTTTTTGCGGCCCGCGATGCTTTTTGGGAATTTTCATAGAATAACATTTGCGTTATTTAGTTTATTCAACGGTGTTTAAAAGTTCTCGGCTAGCGAGTGAACAAGTTCCTTTTAAACTCACGTAGAGACGGCTAGAAATGATTTGCCTGTAACTCATGATACCTTTCGCAGGAAATAAGATGTAAGCTGTTTCTAGTAAGGTTCAGGATCAGGTACCGCCATTGTTGCGTCAGCGTCATAATGAGGTCCTCGGGTAGTCGTAATGCGGGATACTTTAAAAGACCCCATTTAGTCCTCGGAGCAATTTGAGTTTGACACCATTACCTATACACTATATCAGGCCCGTAACCAGAGGGGCGCAGCCCCCCTTAACATTTTTTTGCCCCCCTTGGAAAAATGTGTTGGACATAGTTTAAACATATTGGACATGGTTTGAAAAATTTGCCCCCCTCTAAAAAAACTCTTCGCCCCACCAGGTGTCCAAAGCTGGTTACGGGCTTGCACTATATGAAAGTCTGAATTACACTATTTTAGACAAAATTACACCACTATGAAAATTTATCGGGAAATTTGAAAATTTCAGCACAAAAGTCTGTTTTCTTAGTTTTGAGTGGCAAAAAACAAATTTCACCACTTTTGACCCCCATTTAGAAAAACATTTGAAAAAATCTACTAGTGCCGCCCCTGGATAAAATCTTTGCGACGCCCATGCACACACGCATGTAAAATTACACCATTTTTGTAAAAATTGTGTTGTATTACAGTACCATCTGGCAACACTGTTCAACAACACCAATGCGGTGAGCAAGCCACAGCAGGGTGACCGACCATGCACGGTGTATTCTGCCATACACTACGAAATGCTGCCAAATTCACCGCTAAATTACAAATAGTATATTATAAATAATATTGACAAAATACTGCAAAAATTCTGCAACATTTTTTCATTAAGCGATTTACTTTAAATGGACTCAATACTAATTTTATTACTTGAATTATTTAGGTAAAATTCGAAATTCAAAAGTGGGGGGCGGACCCCCCCAGAAATCAAAGTGGGGGGCCTAGGCCCATGCGGCCCCCCGGTTCCGCCACCTATGGGTATCTGACGTCCAGTGTTCCCTCTAAGGTGCGCAATTGTGCAGTGCCACTACACAATGCACGCAGTGAAATCTCGTTCTCGCACACTTCCAACAATCCAAATGTTCGCAGCGCTAAAAATATTGCACAAGCAAAAAGAACTGAAACAATTGCAATGTAAGGTATTACAGATTTGAGGTCTCAGCGGCAAAATGTCCCTACTGTATATATATCGCATAGCCTTTTCATCGCTTGGAACGCTTCACTGATTGTGTGTCTGCATGGTTGCGCAGTTGCATGCGCTTAGTGCGCAACAAAACTAACATTTGTTCAGCGTAGAATTTTCTTAGAGGGAACAGTGCTGACATCTAACCAAAAAGTTTTAATTTACACAACACACATCAAAAAAGTAACCGCCAAACTTTATTCGTTTACGCAGAGAAGCAAAATAACTGACAAACAATAATAATAGCTCAGAAATTTCGCAGAGGTCAGAAATTTCGCTTGAGACCGGGCCAAAAGATCAGCTGTCGTTTGCCATGCGAAGTTATATTCTTCCCTCATACAATCGCGAGACGGCAGAATACAGTTACTGTGGCGACATTTTGGTCCTTCATTGCTTAAACGTAATGCAGCACTGATTTCATCTCTGCAATACGTTATTGTGATCCGTTTCAACGCTGCAGAACGTTATTGCGATATGTTAACGTCGCAATGATTACTCTAGCGTTACATTACTTACTTTCAATACACTGCTTGGCAACAGTATTTCGCGGTATAGTACGCTACAACACAAGTTAGCAATTTTTTGGACGTTTATAGGCGTTTGTATAAATAATGTGATAAATTGTCACTAGTTTCAATTGTCCTTTTCTTACCATAGAATCTATATTCCAATGATGATGTCCAGTTGAGTAACGTATGAATTTTCCACCATCCATTGCTTGTTTCATATGACTCAGCTAATATGCAAAAAAACATCATGCAAAGAAGTAACCAATTGCCATTGGAAATTAGAATAAATGTAAATACAATGGCAAAAGAACTGATCAATCTGAACAAAGATTCACACAGGATTGGTGAAGACCACCTATGTCATCTGGTCAGCCAACCCCGTAAAGGAGGCTGAATGTTTCGTTGTGTTTTAGTGTTACTTCCGAAACGCTTTTTGCATTTTTTCAATTTCACAGTTGTCTTTTTTTTCATCAACTTTCTCGTCAGTTCTTGGATCATCTAATAATGATGTTCAGGCCTGTAACTAGGGGGGCGAAAGGGACCTCGTCCCCTCTGGAAAACTTTTCACCCCCCGTAAAAATGTATTGGACATATAAAAAAATTGGGCTCCTCTAAGAAAACTATTTGTCACCCCCGGTGTGCCAAGCTGTTATGGGCCTGATGATGTTGGGAAATAAAAAAGATCCCATCACTATCCATAGCACAATCATAAAAAATCAATGTCTGAAACGTATTTCCGACCTTTTTAAGAAGTAGAATGGTTCTTAGACGGACAAGTAACACCTCAATTTCCAAGATAGGATTTCAATACATCGTCAAATGGCAATCACGTATCCAGGTGCAGCTTATGGATGTACATGCAAATACATTTATTGCCGAAGCGACAAGTCAAGCACAAAAAATTAACGAAAAGCATTTGCTATGACATTGCTCCCAGTTCTGGTAGCTCTGTTGGATGATGATATCTTTTCGTTTTAGAGATTTTTGGCATCTTGCGCCATTTATGGGTTTTCCATATTGCATTTCTATTTTCACTTTAACATTTTAAGGCTGCTATCAAGCAACAAACTTGGAACAAAAACAGGCCAGTTTTGCACAGGCACGCTGCAAATCGAGAAGCGTGCTATACAGCGAAATATGGGACTGCGTTAGTGATCGCCTTAGCAAAGCTGGACAGTTCTCACATCATCATGAAATGACCGAAAAGGAGTGCTGCAGTATCAGGAAAGAATAACGTTGTTTATATTATTCTGTCATAGAGAGCCACCATCCGCTTTTGCCCGGCTCGTAAAATGCGCAGTTCAACAAGGTGTAAAGCATTGTCCAAACTTTAAAGATTTTAATCTCTATTTTTGCTTCTATAAGCACCAAACAGGAGAGCATTTATATAAAGGGGGTGCCATTCAACGGAGTGCAACAGACGTATGAGGGCAGTTGCTCCAACTGTTTCCTGGATCTGTCAATTTTGAAAGCATTTCACTTGCATAAAAATCATGAGAAATAATGTTCACTTTATGGTACAGCGCCACCACCTTCAAACACTAACACGGAGGTGGTTTCTTGATTAATAAGGATAGAACCGATAAAAAAACAAGTAAGTTGGTTCATGTGCGACGTGAATGACAACAGAGCAACCAGCAAATGAATCAAAATATGAGTAAGGCAGTAAAATAAGCATACGTTACGTTAAAAAAAACTGATAAAACCATAGGCGTATTAGCACCGAAGTGCGAACTGCTAATGAAAAATAACCAAATAAAATGACTTTCTAAAACTGTTTCCGCAGTGACATATTCTCGATTAGTTCTTTCGGAGTCTCCTTTCAGGAAAGTACGATCTAGAAAACTTACGTCTCAGTTGCATTAGCAGCATAAGTTGTACGCCTAACCTATTTTTTGCTTTTATTATAAGAGTTTTTTTATGCATATAATTTTAATTTCAATCTGTTAAGCATCATAACAATAATAAATACTTTTATAGTAACTTTTTTTAAATACAACACTTGAAGTTACCACAGTTTAATTGTAACATTTGAACAAAGTTTCATATTTTGTTCGTCTCTGTTGGCTGGTTCTGTAATTATGTTTAGTAGTAAGCAAGGTTGCGTAGCCGGAGTCGGAGTCAGAATCGTCAGGAGTCGGAGGTTTTGTGGTTGGAGTCGGAATCGCACTCCTAACAACACTGGGAGTCGTTCGTAGTCGGATTTTTTGTCCGATTCCGACTCCGGATGTCCAATTGGATCATTAATTCCTGTTGAAACGGTGCAATTTCTTTTGAAACTTTTGTTGAAACAGAGATTTCTTGCTGGGCACCACGATTTCCATTGATTTTAACAGCCAAGTTTCATTCACTTTATGTTAAGGCGTCGGAATCGGAAATTTTGGAAAGTCGGAGTCGGAAATTTTGGAAAGGTCGGAGTTGGAGTCGGAGTCAAATATTTTACCTCCGACTCCGCAACCCTGATTATAAGTCAGTTAGGCAAAAGCTGATAAAAAAAAACTTTTGTCAGATTTTTGTCCGTAAGCTCTAACGTTTAGATAAATAATTTATGTTCTGGAAAATTTTTAGTTTTGTTTATGCGTTGTTTCTAAGTGCCACCAACTTGACAAAACTACGTGATTCATTTCTACCAGTCTAACGCTTCCTGCTTTGACAGTGATATACTCGTAAGTCTGTGTGCTGCTGAAACAAGTCAATGATGTGGAAGTTAATCGCACTGCTTACAGTGGAACTGTTGTCCATTTGCAGTGTCAATAAAGCAGGTAATTGTTTTGCAAATGTGGAATGTAGGTGTCTAGCAGATCGCGCAAACGTTTTGTTGTGAAGGCTGACGCGACTTGTAGCCTACAGGCTTCCATGTGAGAAATATCAAACATTACCTGTTTGACGCATTTTTAAGGGCTGTAAACCTTAGTATACCTTAGTGGCGCAACCAGAATGAGACCGAAGAGGCCATACTTGCCCCACCCCCCGAAACAAATTTGGTAAGATTTGTACTGGTGCTTTATATCAATTTTCGGATGTTAGAAAATAAACAGAAGGAACAGTCGGACTCAAGACCACGTCAGTGACTGACAACGTCATTGACTGGCCCCACCCGAACAAAATTCTAGACTGCGCTACTGGTATAGGCTACCTGTATTAATAAAAAGAGAACAAACATCGAAAACGTAATACTGAGCCAAACAAACATAAACCCAGGATTGGCCGTTGCTTTCTTTTAACGGCTAAGCCTCGTAACACCTAGGTAAACTAAAATTATATTGGAAATGATGACATCTAGACCTAACAGCCTACTTAACGTAAGAATAATATTCGGTCAGAAAAAACATATTTCATAAACCGGAAAAAATGCTTTTTGAATTTCCAACACACTTTGAACAAAAATCGAGTTTTACAAATAGAAAACAAAAAGTTTTACAATTTTGATCGATATGCAGACTTCGAGTTACATGCAGCAGCAGGTCTCTGCGAATAATATATAGTAGTACAAGAGTAGAAACCTTGATGATCTGATCTGTGAAACCGAATTTGACAGACATTCTAACACAGGGGTTCCCAACCTGAGGTACATGTACCCCTGGTGGTATATTTGCCTATCTGAAGGGATACATTTCAGGTAAGCAGTAAAAGGGAAAAATATGTTTATATAGGCTATTATTTCTTTCAAAATATTTATAAATTTACCGTGGATATTATTTTCAACGTATGCTTATTTTTAAATATAGCTATGATAAGTCATGACAAAATGTTTGGGAAAAGTTGATCAAACAAGTATCAAACATGTTCCACTTTGGTGCGGACCTGCACTCGCCTCATATTCTTTAACTTTGCATTCTGTGATCACGTCTCCTGTTGCTTGCAAACGGTGAGCGAGTGAGTTATAGTTTGTGGTTGTCTGAAGCGTGCTAGTTGTGGGTGTTCAAACAGAAATTTCAGGAGTACATGCTCATCTGTCGAAATGCTGAAGGGCATATGGTCAGATAAAGTTTGGGAACCCCTGTTCTGATAGATCGAAATTACGAAATCGTAATATTTAGTTTACGAAACGAAGAACCGATTTTTGATCCGTCCCAATCCTACTTTATTGCTGGTGTTTGAATTCCTTCAAAAATTGAATTGGCAAAATGCTGCTTTAATTTGAAAGGATCTCTAACAGGTAATCATTGGATGCAAGGTAAGAAGTTGTTGAACCAGACCACATCATGAGCATAATACCAATAGTCAAGGTAGAGTATAGCAGGCGTAATACTTTGGAGCATTACAGGTTGAGAGGGGCCACGCTCCAGAGGTAGCGAGGAAATACGGAAGGAATTTGTTTTAAACATTGTAATCTGGTTTGGAGCGTGGTGACTTTCCGAAGCTGCCTGTTTGCTTTTGTCGAAGGTTCGGCAACAAACTGCCTAGCACGGCCTTCATCCCATAGCGATTGCTGTCGAAGCCTCAGTATCTAACACTATTCATTTACGAACCAATGCAACACTGCCATGCTTGTTGCAAGTGGATATATTACAAATCGTTGCCTGTTTTGTTTTGGATTCTTTGCGAGATTGTTTCTTTTTAGATTGTTGGATGCCCTGTCAGGCAGAAAAAGTATGTTTTCTTACCCTTAGCTCGCCACGCGGAACATATCCCTTAAAATGTTTAGTTATACTGGCTTGGTCTTCAACTTATCGCTGTTAGTAAAACCGATTTAGCAAAAAACAATCAAACTATCTTTTCAATCAGATAACTTCGATCTTCTTAAAATAATCGCCAGAAGATCGAATTTATCTGCTGGATTTGAAACCTGGTGGCAAATGATAGGCAACACCATGAATAGCAAAAACAACAAACTACCTTTTGTTAGGCGGCGCAGACCATAAACTTGATGTAATATTCAAACAGGAAAGGGGCTTAGTGGCATGAATGTAGCAAATTTTTTGTTACAAAGAGTCTTTAGCCAAAACGCATATAGCCTACTATTACTGTAAATACACATGGGCTGGCATTTCTATGGTAATTTTGAAACTGGGTCATTTACAGGTCTGTTATTAGATACATGTGCCACTTTTGTTTTTGTAGAAGTACTGATAGGTAAAGGGGTGAAGGCAGACACACGATTTTGAAGAGAAATTCCTTGGTGTCATTGATGACGTTGATAAAATTGTAATGTACAATTTCTGATGTTCCTGTAGCCAAATAGAATCCAGGCATTAGGTAACAGATCGTGATTTATCGCAAAAACAAGTAATTCATTTGGGAGTTGGCAACACTTTTTTCCCCTTATGGCTAAGCGTTGGAAGCCACATCAATGGAGTTTTACGTCAAAATGCGAGTGTGATTTAAGTCAAGTTGTTTTATTCAAAATTCGATAAAAATAGATGTCTCTTTGTTGTTCTATAATGCATTCTCCATTTTTGAAAGCGAGTAAATAGAAATCAAAACCTATGATGATTCCTGCCTTATTAAAAAATTACTTTTTCGCTGAAAAAACGTATGCATGGTATCGCTACTGACATTTTGTATGCAACTGTATGTCTTGATACGATCAACAAACAAAAACTCAAAAAGCATTTGCCCATTTATTTCTTTGTAACTGTTGGAAATTTCTTCTTAGGATCATCTTGTGAGGGTAGATGCAACAAGTATGTCGACAATTCTTACAGTTGCCAGTGTAACTCACACTGCGAAGGATATGGTGATTGCTGCGACGATTACCTTTCTTCATGGTAAGCAGTGCTTAGCAAGTCACGTGTTTACAAGTTATGTCCTGGCAAGCCTTCATAATTGAAGGCTGGTCAAATATAGAGCTGAATAACTTTCTTATTTGACAGATCTTAACTGGCGCGGAGGCTTCGTTCACAGCAATATTTTGTTTGGTTTTATTGCATGCCGCGCTTGTTTGAAGCCAGCTTGTCTTTCTAAGTATGCAAAAGAAACCTTGTTTGTGTTCAACGTGCCACGACTAAGCATCAGGAAATCAGTTGCATTGCACAGTTTCAGCTGCTCCGGACGATGCCAACGAGGTTCAGACGCATCGCAACCATGCCAGTGCAACCCGGCTTGCTTTCAATATGGTGACTGCTGTCATGACTACAGTGATCAATGCGTCTCTGAACCAGTTTGCAGTAAGTACACAAAACTTAGCCAATTGCACACCTGATTATATATCCTGCTGTGAGCTTTTTCCAAATGCAGTCCGCACGGCCGTTGGAAAAAACCTCGGGCACGGGGACAAACTTTTACAGTCCTTCGTAAACGATCAGGTCAAATCAAGACAGTTTTTAATAGTCTCTTAGTTACTTAATGTACTTTATCCCCAAGTGTCTAAAGCGAAAAGAGTTAGTGTTCCAGTTAGCAACAATGTTATTATACAAAAACAAAAATTTTTACAGAGTAATTGCACCTGGTCTCGTTTAGCTTGAACAAGTGAAGCCAAATCATATTTTCAAACAATTCAGTGTTTCCGAGGCAAAAGATGTAATATTGCTAGATTCATCAAAGACGAAAATGATGTCTTACTCAACTATGAGGGGGCAGTCTTCGCAGATGGAGAGAGTATTTCAAAGATCGTTTGAACCCAAGAACTCCTATACCATCAGACACAGAGGAGGTACATTTGGGTAGGAAAACAGTCTTCCTAGCAGTGGCGTAGCCAGACCGAAAATTTGGGTGGGGCCAAAATTTTCTATTTTTGGCTAGCAACAGTGTTTTGTTTGGAATATCGCCTCTCAAAGCACAAAATGACTATATATTTTAAAAATTTGGGGGGTATGGCCCCCTAGTCTCCTGGCTACGCATATGCTTCTTGGCTGTCAAAACAATAAAGGTTGAAATCAGCAATTTGTGATGAAATCCTATCTGAAACGCTCAAAACCCTGAATAGAGGGTCCATTCCTGGTGTTCTGGATGTGCACCAAAAGACTGGCAAACTGGGGTGATCATCCCCATACACAAGAAAGGAGATAGGAGTGAATGCACTAACTGCCGGGACACCTCTCTACTTACCCTATCTAAAAAAGCGTATGCCAAAACCTTGAAAAATGCCACGAAATAGTTGAACCAAAGCTGGAGGATACCAACTGCGACTTTTGCCTTGGACGTAGCACTACAGACCAAATTTTCCCGCTCCACCAAATTTTTGAAAAATCTTGGTAATATGTAAAGGATGTTAACGCATGTTTTTCGACAGAGAAAGCATTCGAACGGTTCGCTCGAGAAAAGCTGTGGGGAATGTTGCGGGAGTACTGTGTTGACAGCTGTCTGTTACTGGTCGTCAAGTGATTGTATTCCTGCTCGGAAGTTTGTGTCTGTCCGTATCGGCAGAGATAAATCACAACCAATCACTGTGGGTATTGTACTTCGACGATGGCGTGTGCTGTCACCACTCTTCTACATAGTCTGTATATGAGTTGGAGAGACTGTCACTGCCGAATGGACGAGAGTGCCACTGTTGGAAGCTGCAGGACCAACCGTTTGCTCACTGCAGACAATTTGGTGCTGCTTGAATCCTCTGAACAGGGTCTTCAATATGCACTTGATCGTTTTTGTGTTGCGCGCGATCAAGTGGGATTGAAAATTAGATTTGAAAGGTCAGGGGTACTATCTCTCCAGAAACCCAAACCAGTGCGTGCTGAACGTGAGCTTTCATGTACTGCAACAGGTGGAGAAGTTCAAGTACCTTGGGATGGTATTCACGAGTAATGAAAGGCGGAAAAAATAGGCTGGTACACGGATTGGTAAAGTAAATGCAGTTCTGCATGAGCTTTATCGCTCTGTGGTCACAAAACAGGAGCTTTCAAATACCGTTTTTAAATCAGTCTTTGTTCCGATTCTCATCTATGTTCGCGAAGCTCGGGTAATGACTGAAGGAGTGCTACCTCAAGTACAAGCGGCAGAGATGTTTTTTTTGCAAAAAGTTCACCGCGTTATCCTCAGCGGCCAAGTCCTTCTAGGGCTGCTGGCCCGCTACCCCTCCCGAGGTGGAAAGCTGATATAAAAATGAATGAATTTGTGCAATGTGCATGGCTGATATAGCTTTGTAAATCATCATGTTTTCCAGCTCCTCAACCAATTAGTGACTTTGATATTCGCACAATATCTAAAGAAATTTGGAAGCTTGGTGCTGAAAACAGAGCAAGTAGTTCTGAGGTCATTGTCAACAAGCAAGAGAAGACTAGTGCACGTTCAACTATTGATTACTCTCCAGACCCGTAAGTGTATGCCACACAAAAATTTTACACAATAGCTGAATTAGCAGTGATTTTTGCGCGGAACTACGATTTATAGGAATGCAGTGTTCGCAACATTGTAACTACAGTATTTTTTTTAATAACGTTAAGTGAAATATCTCTGCTGTTCTGCAGGTGTAACACTTCATATCACTATTTATCTTTGTCAAAAAATGAACACTTCAGCTCTATTGAAAAAACTTATAATTGATCATAATCCTATTTAGATGGGTTTCTGCAAGAAGTTCGAATGACCCTCAAAATAAAAGTTTCAGTGATTTCAACAAATAATTTGACAATAATAGCAAATATCAGAAATTTCAGCAATAAGTCTCCACATGGGCAGCACAGTCGAATCAATTCGCAAATTATTTTACTAGAAATTTACTGAAGATGCGTAAATTATGTGAAATCGATTTCCTAGTAAAACACTGCGAATTGATTAGATTGCGCCGCCCCTGTGGAGACTTATTGATATGTGCAAATCCGAATTATCGCAAAGTGATGAAAGCAGAGCACAAGTGATGTGATGAAAACAGAGCACCTTCAAATATCAGAAATACTACCAACTTGTCGTTAATATTATTTAGTTTGTGTATGATTCAAGCAATAATTTCGGTCGCTAGTTTCGTTTTCTGAAGCTGGTAGGCACTGAAACAACTTAATGTGATGCACCTGAAGTGGCAGTAAGACATATTTGATCAGTTTACGCGCCACCTCGAGGTTTCAGTCAGCTACGTATGTGATTATCAAGAGAACAATATAGAGCCCGTAACAATCCATCACCGAAGTTCAGAGCTTCAGAACCGGTATAAAATGCAACAAAATTATTGAATTTATGGCTGTGCAAGCAAGCACTGCAAAACCAATGAATTTATAAAAAAACGCAACAGGCAAAGCCGTGACTTGATCTAACAAGATTTCATGTCAAATCACATCATCGACTGGGCCAAATAAAAAATCCCTAAAAATCTCCGTTGCCTCACGAACATTTTGAAAAACAGAAACCAGGACATGCCAAACCAAATTTCGAGACGCGTCCACCAACAGAGTTCTGGTCTCCAGACTCCATCACTGCCTAAAAATAGATTAATTAAATTTTAAATGTAATTCGAACAATAAAGAATCGTTTAACAACAGTTTCAAATGAGGAACCTCCGTTGCTCAATAACTCGTCTATTGTGATTCAAAACAACGTTGTCTGTATCTTTACAAACTTAATCATTTTTTATTTGTCTTCACAGATTTTTCAAATACGTGGATCCTGCTGTGTTTGAAAGGCCTTCTTTCAAAGCACTTATCTCTCTTTTCAACAATTACGAAAAAACGCAAGGCAAAGCAGAGTATGTTTCTCAGACAGAAAAAGAAGAAGTCGATGATTTTCTTGACGCGGTGCTTGCAACAGACGTGGGACAAAAGCTGCACGAATTTTTGGACAGTAAAGGTAAATGTTTACCTGTGAAGCGTTTGCAAAAGTTGTTAAAATTTTTGGATATCATCACTACAAACAAGCAAAAATACTTGATATTAATTTTGTGTATTCTTCTAACTAAGAAATCTACACTGACACACAGAAAAGAAGTTTTCATCAGGAAAGCACAGCCCCATAGGCAAAAAGTAACAAACGCCAGATCTTTGCAAGTAAGAAGCAAAGTTAAACTTCCTTTCGAGGTTTCATGAGGAACGTTGTCTCTGACAAAAGCAACAGTAAAGAAAATTTTTAATATTCACGTCACTGATTTCTACCATTTCTTCGATTTAAGTACAACACGTAAAGGTGCAATTCCATTTAGCTGCTTGATGCAGAATACCTGACTTGAGAGCTTCTCTCAGGGTTTAGCAAAGTGAATTGTGTAATTTGGCCAAAGGCAACTTCCTCGCTGTAAAGATTTTTTATTCTTTCTCAAAGCAGTCATCATTACACATGAATTTTGCCGAAACAGCTGGACCCAGTGGCGCAACTGACGGGGAGCAGGGGTGCGAACCGCTCCACCGCTCCTGGCAAGCTAAATGTAAAACCACTTTGCTTACATTTCGGTATTTAGTATTCTTTTGGTTTTCAGTAGTTTATTGTTTTTGTGTTTTTCGGAGTGTTTTCCAGTGATTTCGTGTTTTAGTATAGCCATCCACATGCGGATTCACTATCATTTCTCAACTTTTTTCTGAGTGTGGGCTAGTGGGCCCCCTTCAACTAAGACGTTTTCACCCCCTGGCTCAAACATCTAGTTACGCCACTGGATGGACCACGGCAAACTTTGGCTCCACCTAAAATGATTTAAAAAGAGACTATGCTCTGAAGGGGGCCAAAGCTTAAGTGATCAGAACCTGTGATGAAATCGATACCGCAGCCTACATTCCTGCGAGGCAGAGACTTGACTCAAAGACCAAGACCTTGTCAGCAAGTCCGAGACTGAGACCTGAATGTTCGAGACCGAGGCCCGAAACATCCGAGACCGAGACGCACACATCCATGGGACTCGAGGCGCGTCTGGTGACCGAGACTTAGTGTCTAGAATGTAAGGCAGGGTTTTTTTAGGCAGTTTAGGGACCCGATTCGGGTCCCTAGAATTTCAAATCGGGTCCCTAGAATCACGGAAAATTATCATAGGGTCCCTAAAATCAAAGAAAATCGGGTCCCTAGATTCAGAGAAATCGGATCCATACAGATCCATATCGGGTACCTAACATTTTCCTTAAAAACAACCTGATGTAAGGTGAAGAAAAGTTTGATTTTTCATACCTAGGCGGCATCTTGAATCAGAGATAAGTCAAAGAAATTTGGGAAAATTTTCTCCAAACATAAGGTGAAAGGCAAAATAAAAATCACACTGATCACTCGAATCGAAATATTCTATTTGTTTTCCAATTTTGATGAAACAACCATGACTTTTTTGTGTGGGCTACAGCTCAGGATAAGGTGTGTAAATCCATTATTTTTCAAGAAAAATGTCACTAAACGCAAAATAAAGATTACAAAAATATCATCTTTTTGCCGATAAGGNAACGGGAATTTTCGTGACAGATTTCTAACAATATTTTTAGCAGCCATATCTTCTTTCTGTTGTTTGCAGTCAGTCTNGTTTTCCAGAACAATCAAGCAACAAGCCNGAGCTTCCCTGTCAAACCGGAACGTGTGGTGAATGTCACCAGTTATGGAGTTCCAACACTCATTTTTGTGAATTTCAAACTCTTTGTCTCTAGGCATTGCGTTCCCTACTAATATGTATTTAAAAAGGTCTAGCGGTTTGATTTCAACCTTTCCGTGTCAGTCTGATCCTTGATGAAGGAAAAGTAAAAAATTGTCAAAAATGAATGAAATTCCAAAAGTGTGGGTGACTTCTTTTTATTAATTTATGAAACATTTTGGGTCTCGGACTTTATGAAAAAGCCTCTGTATCGTACTTTGAATGAAGTTTCGGTCTCGGAGTTACTGTGTCGACCACATCACGGGTGGTTACCTTCATTAATTGTCATTGTGATGTTGATCCACATGAAGGTAGGCTTTTGTTACCTTAAATAGTGTTACAGTTTATTTTCTGAAACAGATTGGATTTCTTTCCTTTAGTTAGCGTTGCAAACTCGAAGGTCTCTATCACACGGCTGAGCACCATCCATGAAACATCATTTTGCAATACGAATTTAAAAGAACAGATCAGATTCACTTACTTGACTGAAGTAAAGGAGAAAGTGTAAACGTACTGTAGTTGTCAGTTTTGCCAGTTGTTAAAGTAATCTACAGATTTTTTATGTTAAAACCAATACTGAAACCTTTGTCAACCGAAGTAACCTGCATATATGAAATTTACTACCTTTCGTAAAGTTTCGATACTTTCACAGGAATGACCGGGTGCAGCGATCAAGATACTTTCAAGACTTACTTGCATACAATGTGGTTCGATTTGTATAGTCGCAAAAGCGGCGTCCTTGACACAAGCGGGTGAATAACTGTCGGTTTAAAATAGCCTCAAATGAACTCTCAAAGTTAGTGTGGGTTTGAAACGGCTGAAGTTGAACATTCAAACAAGTACGTTTTATTATTGTACGTAAACTCGAAAAAGTCTGATTATATCAATGGATCTACAGCTTGTTATTTTGTTTGTGCTATTTACTACAAGAATGCAAAATGAATGTAAAAATATGCTTTGGTACGTCTTTCAGGTGTGTTCGTTCGCAGGGACGCCGGAACGGGGGAGCATGAGGGGGCATTGCCCCCTGCTCTTTGAAAGGGGGGGCAACGGGTGCACAGGTGCCCTTACATAACAGTATCATTAGTAATTTCATGATTTATCAAGATCGAATTAAAACAAATTTATTGCAGTTATTCGCGGACACATAAAATTCAAAATGGTTTTCTATAATCTCTGTTATTATTTTTGAGGTCAACATTGTTGCTGAACATGTAAATGCGAAAAGAATGACTATTTGGGTACGCTTTTACACTGAACTCAAACAAACAGTCCTGAGCTCAAGGTACGTCAAAACCATGGGCGTCCGCAGGGAGAACGGATATTTGCTCCTCCCTGGAAATTGGGACCAAGAACCAAGATTTTCTAGAAATTTTGACGTCAGCTTTTATTTGCCGCTGTGACACTCACACTGCACAAGAGCCAGGTTCACTGTTCTGGTGTCATGCAATGATGAGCTTGCGGTTAATTCACGCTCGCTGCTTTCGCAGCAGAGGCTGGTTGCCAAATTTGCGAGCGGATTGTTTTATTATTGGTCTTTTTCGTGTGACATGCCAACAAATCTTCTAATGTTCACTTGAGTTACAATATTAGGCGTTTTGCCGCATGTGACTGTTGAACGCAGATATCTTGGCAGGCAATGCAGCGAGGCAGTGACTGCTGATAGCGGTAAGCGGTAAATCCGGGGAGCAAATGTGTCTTTTTCATAACGGCATCATAGTTAATTTTATGGTTCATCCAGATCGAATGGAAACAAATTTTCTATAGTTTTTTTTATTATTTCTGAGGTCAACCTTGTTGTTGAACAGTAGTAAGCGTGATTGTTAACCATTTTTTTGTTTTTCATAAGTTTCCATTGCTCCCAACTTTGTTATTGATCCCCTTGCCATGCCGATGTTCCGGCATCCCTTGTTCGTTGTGAATAAATACTGTAAAACCTACTTTCAAAATATGCAAAAGAGTATGATGAAATACAATCTTTTACTCGTTTCTAGATTTGAGCACGTTTTTGTTGGCGAAATCGACTATAACAAGGTATCTGGTTTTCACAACTGGGTGCAGTTCTATCTTCAAGAAGCAAGTGGAAATTTGAATTATTACGGTTACATATCAAAGGTGGCGGTAAGTCTGCCTTTTTCGTTTATTTTATTATTATTTTGTTTTTAATCCAGGCTCAAAACTAATAGGTAATTCTTCCAAACATGACAATGAATAACTCAGTGCATAAAACTTCTGAAGATCTGGGTGTCTTTTCGTTTTTGCGAGATAAATAATTGGCGACAAATCATGACTCACGAGTGTGTCCGAACAAAGCGCTCTTCAATTCCTGCGAAAAGCCCAAAATTCCACAAACATACCATTTTTCTGAAGCTTTTTGAACATGGGCAAAAATTTTTAAATTTTCGATGTTTCTAACTAGGTTTCGAATGGTATTATACTAAGTTGGTGATGAGTGAAAGCCAGCAGAAACTGACGAACATTTTAAAGCATTTTCGACATATTCCAAAATAAAGAGGTCATTGTGCCAGCCAGGGCAACAATGATCGTGATAGTCTACCACAAGATTGATCATTTCCAATGACAATGCACAAACCCAAGTGGAAATTGGGTGCACCAAAAATTTAGCGGTACGGGCATGGGCGTCGGAAGGATTTTTTCCAGGAGAGGCCAATAGTGAATTTTTGCAGGGGTGGCCAAAAGGATTGTTTCAGTGGGAGGCAACAGTGGTGAAATTTCATTTTTTCAACTTTAAACCAAGTGAACAATCTTTTTCTACAGGAATATATCAAATTTCAGGATCCATGGGGTTTTGGCCCCACTATTACCCCTTCCGACGCCCATAGGTACGGCCCTGACTACTACTGATATCTCGGATCAGTGAACTACTGTTGGACATGACGAGTTGCACATATATACATTGTACGTTTTATATATGATGCCATTGCTCATAAACGAAACAACCAAAAACTATAGCTTACCTCTTTAAGACGGAAATCGCATACGGGTGATGAAGTGTAAGACAAAATCAATGTCATTTGAAAATAAATTTTGAGCTATAGGCCTATGCAAAACAGCCACCCTACCTTTTTTCGTCAACATCTGGCGAAACTCCCTGTTCCCAAGCTTCAGATTACCAGTGTGTCTAAAGCTTGGTTATAACCAAACTGCTGACTACTGAAATTAATTTCATTATGTCACGCAGCCACGACTACACAGTCAACATTTCACATGGTACAACTATATTAAAAACACTGGAAGTGAAGCCGTTGGTGAAAGCCCAGAAGTAGAGCTTGCCCTTTTCACTATTTGTCATATGGCGCGACCTGGCCAGCGGTGAGTGCTTTTACGTTGCTTTTGCATTAGCATCAAATTGTATTTGGAATAAAGCATTTGTGTCCGGGTGTTTCCTTGAAAACATCGTTCGTTTTACCAGTTGTTATTCTTTCTGTACTTAATATGAATTAGTGAAGTGCTACAGAACTCCATAGTTGTGCGGCAGAACCTCCATAAGAGAGGATGATCGCTTTGACAAATTTTGTAAAGCGGTTCCGGGCAAGAATAAGGGTCACGGACAGGGCCGGCCCAAGCAGATGCGGGGCCCAATGCAAGTCTAGGGGCGGGACCCTTCTAAGCAGTGATTTTATGACGTCATCGTGTTCAGTCAACCGTGTTACGATCGTGGTAGGGTGCAGATATACAGTGCAACACTAACACGAGAATTGAGCACGTTTGCTAACGTTCGAGAGGAAATTTGTTAGTTCTGACGAGAGCGTTCTTTGTTAACAATGAAATTTATATGGCATTTCTACTAAATTCTCAAGCGCAAGGTGTATCTGGCAAAA
>JGI24158J21664_10001542_pt1 | contig 26205 bp, 19 predicted proteins | sample Ectturendosymbi3_FD_21664 | JGI IMG/M metagenome (IMG submission 21664) | reverse complement strand
CCTCAAACGAATCATTGGTATGGCTACAGCAGCGTTTCCCTGACCGACTGATCAGCCGCAGGTGTGACCCGCAGTGGTCGCCGCATTCACCGGACTTGAACTCCCAGATTGTTATATGTGGGGATAACTTAAGGACAGTGTGTATGGCAACAACCTCCTGACTATACCTGACCTGAAAGCAGCAATAAGAGCGATCCCAAGGGAGGAATGCGGGAGGGTCATCGAGAACTTTGCCCACCGTATCCAAATGTGGCTGCAGCGCCGGGGAGCTCATTTGGAGCACATTTTGTGAGCGTCAGTGAAACAAAGAGTTTTTGTAGTACAGACTTGAAACTTTTGAGATGTCTGCTACACAGGCTTGACCTAATGTAGCTGAAGTTTTGTGTAAATCTAAATAGAATTTTGGAAGTTATTCGGTTTTTGGTGATGACCGTTTTTTTTTGTGTCACCCTGTAGTAACTTTGAGTTTTCACATCCACACATTATACAAAATAAGTCACGAGCTTACGGGGCGGCTACAAATGAACCAAAATGTTAACATTTTCTGGATTATTTGTGATATTTAATCAGCAGAAAGAGGTAAAATGGCATGGATGGATGTTGTCATACACAAAAATGCGCTTTAATAGCAAGTGCAACATCATCGTTGAATGCAACTGCAACATAGCTGCTGAAACCATTGCAGTGCTTCGGATTTTGACAAAGTCTTGTCGAATTTTTGTAATGAGACTTCACGGCAGCACCACAGTTGCATCAATCAGTGAAACAGTTTTTAAAGTTTATAAGGTAATATTTATTGCATCTCAGCTCCCAATCTAGTTCGGTTTGGGACAAAGGCATTGAGGCAACAGAAGCTACGGCGCTAAAACACGATGAGAAGCAATTAAAAAAATAGGCGTTACATCTTTGCAAGATGTATACTGCTTAAATATCTACACGGTATCTAGAAGATATATCCTGCTTTAGCATCTGTTTCTGCAAGATATATCATGCTTAAGTATCTGTTTTTACACATTTTTCAGATTCTCAATTCGCTTATCCCGTTGATCCGAATCCACCGCAGGCGACCACAGTAAGATTTCTCTGTTCTTGAAACGAAATCTGGAATTGCTTCCACTTCAACGGTTTTTCTAAAAGCAATGCGCAGCAACAGCGCGAAACCACACCAAGGTAAAATTAAAAGATGTGCATTTTTTCATCGCAGGCCTTCTCCTGCTTCGCGTGCAGCGGCGAAGGTTGCGGCGAAACAAGAATCGAGGGGAGGCACGAAGAAGAATCCTGCACTGGAGCGAGAATCGCTTGCTGGGTACTGCGTTCGGTTGCTTTCTTACGATCGAGAAGTTTCTAACCCATCTTGAGCCTCATGAGCATGTGAAATCAGATTTAGTTAATGGAGGCATGTTTATTTATTGTCTCCCTGCAACAAAACAGTGCATGTTTTTAGACTTAATAGATTACAAAATAGTCGTCAACATGGACCAGTTATCACGATCCTTTACAAAATTTCTAGTTGTTGGCATAATTACGAACACACAGCAGAGCGACCAGGTCACATGTGTAATCGTATGCTTGCTTTTAAGTCACTGAATACCACTGATAAAACGTTTCTGCTAGGTGTCTCAGAAAATATCCAATTTTTGTGAAAATTGTGCAAAAATGCGAGTGACGAAAATCAAATAAATACGCAGTTTCAGGCTTGCATTTTTTCGACGTCTAGCGCATAGCACAGAGAGTTGCGTATATTGCCAAACGTCGAAGTTTTAACGATCATTTCCTGCTCAAAAAATCTCGTGAAAAACAGCTCCAAATGGACAAGCCTTTCAGACTCGCCAAATCAGTTGATATATTCGTCAAATAGAATGTGTGTAGTAGATCTAATGTTTAGAACACCCAGACTTGGTGTTGACGTAGAAACGGGGTTAGGCCTTCAGTAAGGATGAGACGTTGACACATTGCTGCTTTTTGGGATGCAAGCTTTCTGGGATACTAATTCCGTATGATGTAACTGCTAATCAAAAGAAAGAACATACGCTCAACAAAGTTAAGTAAAAAGAGTTAATTGAATTTAAAGTAGAGTCGGTGATCGGTTTCATACATTTGGAGTTTGTTGATCCGCAACCAATTGCAACGTGACTTACGCGGCTTTGAATAGACTTATTTTTTTTGGCAGACTGTGAACAATCCTGTTGCACGAACCTACACGCGAATGTGTGGCCTGCCAACCTATATCAGGCAAGGAGTGTTCTGCAATCGGCTCATGGAAGGCAAGGAGTTTTGTTTCGCTGCGGAAACCGCGCAAGGTCGCGTGCGCCTTTGCGCGAAGTGCTGCTTGAGTGATCGTTGCAATTCGGAACCACTGCAGGTAGGAATGCAAAGAAACAACGCAATATGCGCGAGCAGGGCCGGACTTAAGCCGATGCAACCGATGCAGCTGCATTGGGCCCCCCGCCTCAGGGTCCCGCGCCATGGTGCTTGAGTAGATCATTCATTTTTGCCAGATGCACCTTGTGCTTGAGAATTCAGTAGAAACGCCATATAAATTTCATTGATAACAAAGAACGCTCTCGTCAGCACTAGCAAATTTCGTCTAGAGTGTTAGCAAACGTGCTCAATTCTCGTGTTAGTGCTGTACTGCATATCTACGCTCTACCACGATCGTAACACGGTTGACTGAACACAATGACGTCATAAAATCACTGCTCAGAGGGGCCCCGCGCCCAGGTCTTGCATTGGGCTTCGAATCTGCTAGGTCTGGCCCTATGCCCGAGGGACATTCCTATTAAAAGTTTTGGCCTTAACGAGAATGATTGTTCTGTTATACTTTCAAGGTTATAGTGTGAAGTGTGATCAAAACGTGCAACTTTGTGATCGCAACTGAAAGATGGTGCAGTTCATCAAACCCTACTAAAACGACAGCGCATTTTACCAAGCTGTGCCTGACCAGGGACGGATCCAGGAGGAGGGCGATTGGGGCGATCCCTCCCCTAGAACCTGCGAAAGTAACCTTTTTCACCATGATTTTGTACAATTCGGAAAATTGTATTTGCGATATAAGTTTATTTGCCGTCCATTGTTTTGTCACAGCAGTGTTGTGCAGTATACTTCATCTCTCTGACAGTAGTGAACCCGTGATGAGAATTAACTGAAAAATTTTACTGAAATCGCCCTCCTCCCCTAAACCTACTGGCTGGATCCGCTCCTCTGCCTGACAAATCCTTACATTGGTCTGCGAGTCAGGAAGTCTCTGATGTTGGTAACCTTTGTTTTGCATCCTAGATTCGTCGTGGAACTTTGTCAAAAACATATTCAATGAAACGTCTGAGAACATTCACTGAGTTTTACAACTCCACCTCACTTTCCCTAAGGCTTTTTCAACAGTGTGCAGTTGTTCAAAAATTTTGTCGAAACTTATTCAGGTAAAACTGAATTGTTTAAGCATGAGATGCTACTTTATTTTCTTCTAGAACATTCCTGATCCAAGTCTTCAAACTTGTTTTGCTTGCGACGGCAACAACGAAAGTATATGCAACTCTGAAATGTCGCTCTCTAACGAGAATTCCACTTACGTTGAACAATGTCTTCTTCCCGGATCGGATTGTTGGGTAAGTTATGGATGATGGGCGTTTAAAAATTTGATTGTTGTAAATTGTATTCTGCAATTGCTTTCAATTTTACAGTTAACAATGTTGCTGATAGCTTTGACTTTGTATCGATAATGACAAAAGTTACGATTCACTGATTAATATGTAATGATATATTTGAAATCAAACAATTCTCATTGTACATTGGCAGATTTTTGTTGAAGGTTAAACGGATTTTAAGTACCATACTTTCTACCCTGAGTACTGTAAATATTTTCTTGTCTAACACAAAGCTTGACAAAGAGGGTAATTAATTCTAAGAAGCCTTTTGCAAAAATCATCACTAGTTAAAATCTTAATGGTAGTCTTCGGTATACCAAGCAGAACCTGGACAATTCCAAGTTCTGCTGAGCTGATCAGAAAATATTTGCCTGAGAGGACAACCACAACTATGCGCGCCGGTAAGTATATTATACAGTGAGGGATCCACAGTTTTTTTTTCAGAAGCACATGAACAAAAAAGGGTAATGCAACTGGTGATTTATTTTGAAGGATTTTCGGCAGACTTTAGAGTTTATTTGGGCTTGAATATAATATATTCATTCATTCATTTTCACACCCGCTGTGTTTGCCTTACCAATCCGTGTATCAATCTCATTGTTTCGCCTTCTCTCGTTTAGGATTACCCCCCCAACGTACTTTAACTTCTCGATCTACTGCAGTGCATTGCCGCTTGTTTGTACCGCACACTGGCTTGGGTTTCTGTAGAGACACATTACCTCGGTCTTATTGGTGCTAATTTCAATTCTGGCTTTGTCGCAACAATGCTCGATGACATTCATTGTCTTTGCGGATTTCTTGGTAGTAGCTGCTCATATTAGTGCGTTGGACAGGCCGGTTGCGCCATTCACATAGCAACTTTTGGGATATCAGGATGTGACATGGGAAGGCGTTGCTGTTGGCACGTTTTTGCACTGAGTCTACTTGGGAGGAGATGTGGTTCGAAATTCAGGGCTCTGCGAATTCACATCCGCGTACTTCATCGCAAAGTGTCACACCGTGAACTCTTTGCAAAAATCCCATTTCTGCCGCTTGCACTTGAGATAATATTTTTTTCTACAAAAGTAACAGTGCAGGAGACATAAAGTATATAGGTGTTTTCAGGGCCGGATTAAACATTGGGCAAACCGGGCAAATGCCCGGGGCCTGGCGCTTTTGGGGGCCTCGCGCTTGTATATCACAACACGCCTTTACTGGTTTTTACATACTTTTAGGCTTTTTTTTCCAGGGAGGGCGAAAATTTTTCTAGGAGGGGCTTCGCCCCCTCTGGTTACGGGCCTGGCCTAAACCGAAGAAAAATTGATCTGCTCAAACTTCCCTTGGGCATGGCAAATAGCATGGTAGCAATGGTATCAAAATGGAAAGACTGCTTCCTCCAAAATACGATAAGAAAGATTACCCACAGGCGATTATATGCAAAAGACCCACCATAAATGGACAAACCAAACCAACTACAAACATCTTGCCTTATCCTTAAATAAGATTTTGAAAAAGTTTCTCAGGGCCTTGCAAACACTTGCCATTGCGAAACGAAACAAATTCAGGGTACCAACTGTTTCACACATCTAGGCTTAAAAAAAATACTGTTTCACACATCTAGGCATAAAATAAAACTCTCCCGCTGAATCGAAACTTAACATGTGCACACTATGGTGTGTATGTGGCGACTTTTGTGATATGCAAATCTACAGTATGTTGGTGTTTGCCCGGGGCCTCGAGCTCATTTAATCCGGCCCTGGGTTGTTTTATGTGGGTGCCATGAAACCTAGTGTCACGATCAGGCCATTGGGTCGCTGTCATACCTCTTATGCAGTTTTTTCCAAGTACCTCGGTGCACTTTGTTTACTCTTTCACCAACATACTGTAGATTGCATATCACAAAAGTCGCCATTTGTACGCAATAATATTGAGAGATAGACAGCGACAAAGCGATGGTGAGCATATCATGGCTGTAACCATACCATGGCGCTAATATTGCAATATCGGCTTTATCGCCCTCATTTGCCAAAGAAGATTCTCATGGGGCGTGGGACTTAGCTGATGAAATTAAGAATGCTTAAATTTTAATCAGTCTGAATAATTTCCTCACTTCTTTTCAATCATCTCTGCTTGCAATAGGCGACTAGATTTTGCCGCCCCCTGGAACGTGCCGCCCCTGTCTATAGCCAGAGTAGCCATTGGGTTGCTACGCCACTAACAAGAGGTGATAATGAGTCCTATAGTTGCCCTCAGTGTTGCCAGCTTGCATGTATGTAAACCAAATCTAAAAAATTGACATATTTTCGAAGCGTTTGTTATATAAGTTTTTGGGTAGTAAGCCCGTAACAGAAACAACAGGTATAATTTTGGTGTGTTTTGATGGTAAGTATACTTGAGCCTATAAAAAAATACTAAAAATTTAAAATGTCTACTTACGAACTTATTACATCGCGGGCCACTTAAAACAACGTCGCGGGCCGCGGGTTGGGCAGCCTTGCTTTAAATGAAAGTCTGTACAAAAATCATCTCCAGTAGTTGTGCAAGCCAATAATTAGCGTAAAGGAAATCCACTTCACCCATCTTATTAGCTGTTCAGGCTTGGCGAACGTTCGTTCCAAACTACTGTGGGCAAATGCTGAAGTTAGCTGCCTGTCGGATTCGTCCATCAGACGTTTCTGTTGCTGTTATCCACAAAATGTCATCAATGAATCTACGTGAACGTTCCGTCTCACTAAGTGCATTAGCAACTGGCTGTAGGATGTAATGCACTGTAATGTTTGTCAGTGAAACTGAATGATCATCACCAGTCGGCTGATTTTGCGAAAGTTTGGGGCAAACCCAGGGCTTTTGATTGTTTGCTATCCTTTTGCGTAACAACAACATTTTTTTAATTTACAAGCACGGAATTTGAAAATTGTTGATTTTTCTCGAATAATGTTAATCAACTTGTATGAGGTAGAACATAAACATCGCAAGTGAACAATTCAGGGGGAATGACCACACACTGCCCTCTTTTGCCGACGCTCATGACAGGAACATACCAAGAAAAATCGAAAAAAATGTCGTTCAGGAAACAATGAAACAGCCATTGATTTAAACAAAGTCAGAAGGCAATCCCCAAAAGCAATTGTTTTCATTTTCACCTTAAAGATCGAATGAAGCAAGAAGCGTAACAGCACCGAGCGCGCAGGTCGCGCAAAACCAAAGGAATAAGCGGACAGAAAACAGCAATCAGTAATTGCGATAAGCGGCTAATTAGCAAACCATTTCACTATCTCTAATAAGGGAAGCATTCCACCGCATTCGCCGTTAGTGACCTGTCTTCGCATGCCACCGCACCATCTTTCTCGGGCTATCCTGGACTTCGACCCTGGCTCATCCGGCTGGAAGCGAACCCGAGGAGCCCCACGCACCCGCTGGATTGACGTGGTCAGACGCGATCTTGACCAGCTCGGTCTCGATCCAGCCGCAACTGAACCCCTCGCGCAGGACCGCGATGGATGGCGGGCTCTTGTGAATCTGGTTGGCTCTACGCACAACGCGCCGAGGGGCGCCGTGCACGAGACACGTTGATGATGAATAAGGGAAGCAACATTTAGCGATGTAATCGATTTGTCATGTACTCGATTTGGGAAGCTGCAGGCCTTGCTACTTGTTAGCGGTAGCATACATTTCTGGATAATCAAATTGACATGTTCAGGGTACATTTTAGTGTAGGCAATATAGGCATTCGCTTTCGATTTTATGGAATTATGCGTTGTTTACGTCGCTGATGAGGTTGCGCTGAATCTGACCGATACCTGTGTTACTGCAAGGCATGTCAGCTTGGCCTATTCTTGATATAAAGGTTGGCTTTGAATTTGAATACATTATGTACACATATCTGAACACTGTCGAGTTTCAAACTATTGAGAATGTTTTAGAATTCACGCTGCATGTGTGCGATGTTGAGCTCCGAAAATGGTTGTTTGAAACCGTGTTTGCGCTTTGGGTTCAACTGTTGAATATAGAGCACCTGTGTCGTCTGTAAGTTGCGGCTTTGATTGCTATTTACAGAAAAATTTTCTAACAAAAATGTCAAATAAGCGCCGGAGAAGCAATTGTTTAATAGCACATATTTTGATAATTTAATTTTTACTATAAACTATTGCAACGATACTGATGCGGTGTTAAATTTTATTGAACTCAAACTGAAAACACATTTTTTGGGGATCCAGCAAAAGCCCCAATCAACCCGAATTTCACAAACTATATCTTAGAAGACTTTCAACGTGAAATAACCCCATGCTTTCAGTTTTGACTGGTATCTAAAATCAAAGCTTGTATGGCGAAGTTTAGGTTGTCAAACTGCCAAGTTTGTACAGAGAAGCCAAGTAATTCAAAAAAATCAGTCAGGCAAGGCGCATTGTGATCACAAAGTTCACGTTAGTATGCCGAAACCTGATAGCAATCTGCTCTTTTACCCGGGTTATTGTCGCTGAGACAGGTTTGTGTGTTTTGCAGACTCAAAGAACCCGAAGCGGTGGAAATGATGTTTATGTAAGAGGATGCCAGCTCCGAAGGTGTGGAGATGACACGCTGGACGAAGTCTGCACAAATGAAGGGTAAATTATCAAAACAACTATTTACAAAACCTGAGTTTTTCAGTAGCTATGAGCTGTCTGATAAATTTTCCAAACTCGGGCGGAAAAAACTTTTGCGTACTTGATGTTACTCATGCATTTGAAACAAGTGTTTTAATGATATTTTTTGCAGAAACGAAATCATGTGTTCGTCGTGCTGCAATGGAAAGCTGTGCAATCGTTTTTCACACAATGGAAGTCAAGCCGCAAGATATTCTTATTTTCTCAACTTTCTGCTTGCATGCATTTGTCTTAAACAACTTTTATTGTAAATAATACCCCCTCGTCTGTACAAAACTTGAAACGATCTCGCTCATGTGGAAACAGACTTTGGTTCAATTTTTCATCTTTTATTATGGCACTGTTGCAACAGAATCCAGAGTTGGGCGTTTGGATTAAGTCACCATTTGATGTTTTACACTTTCATTCATTGGTGGATTGTTACAAGTGGACAGCAATAACAAATCAGTTTTGGGTGCTAGAACCCGACAGGCTTGGAAACTTTTCTGAGGGATATATTTTTGCTTGTTAGTCCGGATTGTCCAGATTTTACTTTGGAAATTTACAGTAACAAGTGACAAATTATTTCGCAAATGCTGCAGAATTTCCTTGCTGACTTGCTCCATTCTTATGAAAGTTTCGTTATTTTTGTAAATAAACATATGTTTTTTTTCTGAGGAAATTCTGAGCAGTTGTAACTAGATGTGACATGTTTTGAATAGTTTCATGTGTAATAAAGAGTAGGGTACGTTGACGCAACGTGAATGTGCTACGGCGGCATTTTGCAGTTAAACAAACTTTTCCTAATGACTAGTTTGTTTTAGATATTTTTTTATATTCCGAAAACATTTGCCATTGCTCCAGAAAAAACTTAGTGTGACTCAACAGCACAGTGAAATATTGAAGACATTCACTCATTTGTGGAACTTACACAGGCGTTTCTGCAACTCGCACACAATCTCAATTTGCTGCTTCTTAGTTGTGCTCACTGCCCGGCTTCGCAGTTAATTTTTGCTCATACAGCTTTATATGAACCTTATGTTACTCTGAGGTGATACTGCATTGTCTTGACTGAAAAAAAGTATTGCATGAGGTCAAAGATATGTTTTTCAGACAACTCGCTAATTTTTTCGTGAAATATAATTAAGTGTCTTATAAATTGTGCTTTGATCCACATTTTTGTAGAATAGCTTCAAACCACTCCATCGATTGTGCATGATGTTGGAGAATATTCTTTGAAAAATATCTGAGTAATGCCTTGACGAGTGTGTGAAAACAATTTTATCCTGAAAACGGTTTTATTAACTGCAGTTGGCATAAAATCTGAACTATCGCTTAAGAATTTGGACTCCAGAAAGACCGTACAATACTGACCTTGTCACTAAACTGAAACTCAGCTGCAAAAAATGATTTGCTAACCACTAAAACTCAAACCCGAAAATATATCGGACAGTTGATCAAACGTCTACAAAATATGACAAAAAGGGAACTTTAACTAAACCTATACTCTCCATAGTTTTATCCCGAACCACTCCTGAAGAAAATGAACCACCTGCACCTGCCACGTTCAATTAAGACGTTGCAGAAACTTGCTCATGTTAATGTATGTTCTCCTTCGCTTCAAGAAATTAAATATTTTCATTCATTTCCATAACCCTTTCTCTTCTCTGGGAAGAACTTCGAGCAGTCCTAGGAGGAATAGAAATACCTTACGGTCATCAGCGATCTCAGATAATTCTGCTGGCTCCTCACCAAGACAGGACTAAGCAAGGTCGGAGATGCAGTCACACCACCTGATTCTTGGTCGACCTCTATTCCGCTTATCCGTGGGTTCAGCTACATAGACATGACTCACCAATCTTTGCTGGGACATCCTGGTCACATGCATGTGTCATTCTACCAAATTTGTTGTTTAATATGACTCAGCTACTAAACAAAAACAATACTAGAAGGCGTTTTGCAAAGAAGTAAACAAATGTCAGTGGATATTAAAAAAAATGAGAACACAATGACAAGGTAATTGATTAAATGTAAACAGAGGTTGTCACTGTTTAACATAGGAATGGTGAAGACCATAGCGGTCATCTAGTGGGTAGTCAACCAACCCTGTTTATTTGCTGTAACTATTGACAAGTGTTGGAAAAGAACAGTTGGAAATAAAGTAAGCACAGTTATAAAAGCAAACATCCACAGAACATGGTAAAACAAAATTACGGCTAAAGAGAGCGTATACACACAAAGAAATCGATCTAGTCTAATTGAGGAAATGTGGTGTGGTCAAAAAAAGTTAAACACAGTAAGAAAACAAAAAACATTTGAAGTACAAATAAAAAAACAAAAAAACATGGAGTGCAATTTTATCCTAATAAATGGCATGTGCATAGGAAGGAACAAGAAACAAAACATGGAAAATGCATAGAGAACAACTTGTGCCATTCATATTACTAGAACCAGAAAAGACAGCATTTCTTTTCTTTATAGAGTGAAATATATGTTTCCAACGTATCTGGCATCTCTCTATTCGGCGAGATCTGAAATAGCTCAACATTCATGGGTTTACGAATTTCTATGCACTTTGTCGCACAGTGTCACACCCCCATCTCCCACTTGCACTTGAGATAATATTCCTTCAATCATTACCCAAGATTCATGACCACAGGGAGAATCGGAACAAACACTGATTTTGAAGCGTACAGTTTTGCGCTGGCAAGTATTAACAATCAACATGCTTGTCTTTTATATTTTTGCATTCCATTTCCTCAGAAAAAATCCAGGGTCAGAAATCTTGCTGACTGGCACTGAAACGCTATGCTGTTTTCAGCTAGAAAATCTGAAAGAATGCTTGAAAGCAGTTAAGAAATTGGGAAGCCAGCTACTTTTCAAACGTGATGTGTGCTCTGAGTCTGACAAAACCAAGGATGACCTTTCGCAAAAAATGTGTAGGTAACTTGTTGCAAGCAATCAAAGCCTGATGTCGGTAACCATAACAACACCACAAACCAATTAGCACATCTTCAGTGCTTTTGGCGATTTTGTTTGTATGCGTCACTTCCTGCGCCGCGATATTGGCAATCACCCAGTGACAAAATGAATCCCGCCTACATTAACATTTAAATCATGTCGCTTCACTAATAGAATGGCGATCTCTTTTTGTTTTCACGTTTATTTTCAAAACTCATTTTACCACTTAATTTTGAGATCGATAAAGTTATTTTGATTCGTGTTTATAAAGCCCAATACCACGCTCTTTCAGTTTCCGCAGCTCTTCAGCACATCTTGCACCTGGTAAGAAGTCTACTGCACCAATTCTCAAGGTCTTGGTTCGACCCCGGCGAGACTCCGAACCTATAAACACCAGAGCGGACACATCTGTACATAAAGATGCCCCTTTTTTATCCAGAACGCACAAATAGTTAAGGATTGACAATTGTGACAGGGAACATATGCAACCAATCTCGAAAACGTAAAATCTTGACATTATAACGAAACTCAAACAAACCAACACAACGCAAAAAGGTGAAAGAAATTAGCACTTCACATCGGTTTATCGATTCAACTCTTGATGAGCAGATGAATTTGACATGCAACGATTTGGTTGCCAAATTATAAATAAGCCTGGAATACATTTTATAAACCACGGATAATTACGAAGATAAAATATAGAACACTTTCTCATTCCAACTAATAAGAGCACGCTGCTTTTCGTTAAACTTATTACGAGAGAGAGCTATTTGGATGTAAAGAAAACGTCACTATCTGTCAATGTCTTTGACACATTTCCGTCACGCCCTTATCGCAATCTCGTCTAGCAGCTTGTTCATTTGACGTGGTCGTCTATACTCGATGACAAGTTCAAATTACAGAAACAAGAACGGCCAAACCGACAAACCACAGCATGGTCGACGCGCTGAAAAATAAAAAATTGTTGTCACTTCAAAAATCCGCTTTGAAACAAATCCGTTATTCATAAATTTAGGTAGCAAATGTTTTTGAGTTCAAATTGATTTCAAGGAAAATTTTCAAGAAAAGTAAATGCTTCAAGCGAACGAAATAAAAATAAAGTCCATGTAAATCTCTCAAAACCATCAAAAAATTATGAGTTTTTAATCCTTTACGGTTTAGGGTCAAACTTTAGGCTTTATTAAAAGAGTAAATAATAAAAATTTAGAGCGGTTTTGTTGACCTTATAAACAGTATCGAGTGTGAACACGAACAAAACAACCAACAGCAATTTTTAAAAATGCAACATAACTACAGTTTTTTAAAAAACAGACTATAATTTTCTCTGATACGTCCGTTCAAGAAAGAGACACTTGCATACCTCAGCTGCGAGCACCCTCACCCACTTCTCATACTTGACTCACCGTAAATGAAGCACGGATTTCACTGCAGAACTCTCTGCAGAACAGGTGCTAGTGTCCTGGTTAAAAGGATATGGGTCGCATTGAGCGCACTGGCCGGGAAAGGCAGTACCAGACTGAATGTTAGCAGTGGTATTGGCACCTGTCGAAAAAGCAGTTTCTTCAAATCACCTAAACCGTTTGGTCGATTACGCTTCTATCTGTTGTATTTTACATATGGTACCAAATGCTTTCACTGTGAAAGTAATTTATCACAAATGCATTGTACCCTACTCCCGTATATTTTTATATCTTTAAGCTGGTGATGCCATGACAGCACTTCCAATGATATGTGCTTTGCGCAACTGCCGTATTTACTCGATTGCAACCCGCGGCTTATAAAGTTTTTTTTCATCATTTCCTGCCGCTTACAATCAAGGGCAGATTACATTTTTTTCTTCAGCTTATCAAAATATATAGATGACGCCCAGTTTTTCTTTGGCCTTTTTTGTTGACCAAACCCTCTTTTCGCGTTTTCTTTCCTCTCTACAGCATAATGTGCATATCCGTCACAGGAGGGTTTATGATGAATAGAAGGCAGTTGTGGTGGTGAATCATCATTACCAGGGTTGCTAATCAAACACGAAGCATGCTATACACGAAAGTATCTCAGAGGCTGAGGTAACCTATGTTGAAGTGTGGTTTACAATAAAGGGCGGCTTACATTGATTTTTGAACACCATCTCGTGCGGCATACAGTCAAGGGAGGCTTACAATTAAAGGCAGCTTACAATTAAGGGCGGCTTACAGTACAAACGAGTAAAAGTGCTATGTGACTACCGCTTGCAACTACAAAGTTCGAGAGAAAGATAATTTCTCTTTTGAAAGGTCACTGGCTATAAATACTGATGCATCGAGCGGCCGCGCTCATTTCAAAATCTCATGTTTGAGATTTAAACGAAACCTACCCCTTGTATTGAGGTTCGAGAAAGTCTTACTTGGTATGATGTTGAGGTAGATAAAAGAACCCTTAAAAGTTTTGTTGGTAAAACTTCTGGAAGACACAGTTTAAAACATTCTAGACATAATTATAAGTTATTGTGTGATAGATACAGTAACCAAATAACTTCGTAAGTTGCGCTGTGGCCCTTTTTTAAATTTTTATGTTAGCGTAACAGAACATTACTGTGGCTCGCTGGTTCTGTCTTGCTTCTGAATGAAAGTTGTGTAATATAATCGAATGAACAAAAGTAAACTCCTTTTGATCCTCTCTATTTATTAAAGAACGTGTTTCAGGGCAGTTAGATACCCACTTTCTTTACAGTTAGCGCACGGTGCTAGACCATCGTTTGTATCTCTTGAAAATACCGGCAGTTGGAAGTTGGTTTAAAAGTACTGTATCATCTGAAGAGATTCAAAAAATGACCCTGTGCAAACCAGTATTTTAATACTGAGCCACAAGCGGCCTACAACTGTAATGCTAAGTTTACCCTGAATTAAATTTGATTTTAGACGAAATTTGATTGCAGCTTCACATCATTTGCTGAACAGTAAAACCGAGAAAAAAGCGTTCACAGGGGAAAACTTTTTCTGATTTAAACCTTATTGGTAAACCTCACTGATAAGACTTACAGCCTTACAATAAATCGGTGATTTGAGAAAGTGCTCAAGGAGCTGCCCTTACCGCTATTCACGATTTCAGTGGTCATCATCATTCCAGCATCTTCATGGCTCAGAATATGGCAATGGATGACAACTTCACCAATAAACTCGTGAAACATCATCCGTATCTAGATTGAATTTAAATATTGAAAATTGAATTTTTTTAATTTCTTTTCATTGTTTTTTTTCGAAGAAGTTCCAACCTTTAAACATATCGTTTATTTTTCGTAGTTTCAATTTTTTGCTTCCGCAAACGTCAGTTATATGAAACAGCACAGTTCATGGAAAGCGATGAAACCCTCTTGCTAGAGCAATTTCATCATGTTACTTTATTAACTGCCGAAAACACCTTTTGGAAAAGTTTTCAGCTTGTTTATGAAAACAGCAAAAGTTTCCGCAAATGTTTTTGAAGCTGTTTCATTAAGCAACACTTTGTTGTTACAGTTTCTGGGAAACAGATTTTTGTCTCTGTTACCGCTATTTAGCTGTTTGTTGTACTTTTTAGACGAAACGATGACGATTGCAACTCTGATCAAAATCTAAAATTGGTCATTTTTTGTCATAAAAGTTGTTATATGATTTGCCTCACAGTTTCTGAGAAAATTGACGTGAAATGCAAAAACTGTTTTAAATATAACTTTATTATAATAGGTTTTGCGCAGCGATGAGTAGACCCTACGTGTAAGGAATGACGCAACCTTCAGTAATACATACTGGTTTCGTTTTAATTTTTTGGTGTACTTCATTTTTCCAATGCTTGTACCTATCAGGTTGTCATCTCACATTGAATTTTTGTTACAAAACACAGACTGCGTGTGTTCATAATATGCGAAAACGTACAGTGATATTGGCCAATGGAGGCACCAAGATGATATCACGGAACTCTCCAATTTCCACATAACCTAGCGTCCCCGGTCCTCCAACAGCTGACCGCTGGTCGTGTCCTAAAAGCGCCAAGGCGTTGTTTGGAATATTCGCAGGGGGTCCTGTGAATAGAAACATTATAAGCAAAGGGTTCTATCTCGCAGATGCTTTTAGTTGGTGTGTGGATTTTGTAGTTTCACAAAATTAACGCAAGGCATGGGCAAAAAACTAGGCTGAACCAACTGTACTAGTCTTTGTTAAATCCGCGTCAAAAATGTTTCGATATCTCACAGTTCAATATGTTACAGGAATTTGATTTCGCTCGCTACTTTATGAAATAGCAAAAGACGGCGCTTGAAAAAACAAAACATTATGGTTTTTCATTTTTACTATTTCTTGAAAATTTGACTTTGCGTGTTACGGTTGGCAGTTGTTATTCTTTAGAACATGATTTAGAAAATCTCACTTCTTGCAACTTTAAACTACACACGTGCCATCATCAAGGATCTCCTAAAACTACGCACTAGCAAAAGAATTTAAGCCAGACACTTAGCATAAGCACGCATACAATTTACCACGAACGTAAGCGGCGTGCTGGTGATGGCAGAGCTGATTGTTTTGTGAATATAAAACAAAATTGCCTGGCCTTCCAACCGCAATTGGTCCGGTGTAAGCATTGTAGCTGATAACCTTGAAAACAAAACCGTAGTGATTCGAAAAGGCACAAGTAAAAATGACACAACCAGGTGATGAAAACAGACAAAACTGGAAATCCACGTTTCTCATTCTTGCCGGAAGCCTTGTGGAAATTACTTACGAAGCAAAGATCAACAAAATCCGAAAAAGCACTTTTCTAGGCCTATTTGAAAAATTTTAACCTTCAAAGTACCTGAAAGTGGTTCACGTGGATGTGGATTGGATGGCCGAGGTTTGTATCCGTATTAATCAGATACCATTCTTGCACTGTACCCAGTTCTCCTTTGAATCTGGTTATTTACAGGAAAGCAATAATGTCATAAAGCACAATTTTTCACAGCATGAACATTTGGTTAGCATGTTTAGCAATTTTGGGTTAATTAGAGAATTTTACCTCACAAACATCATCACACGAACGCTTCTGCTGCAAATGTTACAAAAATGTTTCCTTCTTTTTCAATAACGCATGGCATCAAGACAGTGTTTGTCTGAGCAAGTAACACACATGAGGCAACTTTGATTTGGTGGAATACTGTAGGCTGTGAATCAATCACACTTCTGTGACTACGCAGTATTGCAGCATTATGCTAGCAAAAACTCTCTACAGGCGGAACGCGCTATGCTAAGCCTAAGTTCAAACCGCACTTTTATGCACCTATAGTAGCTGTTGGATCTGAAGCGCTCGCGGTTCAGTCTTGTTCCCGGATTGGCCTCGATCACAAATCTTCCGCTCACTTGTTCTTGCGTGAGCGGTCGGAAGTCTTTGACGAATGATTCCCTTGTTGGTAGCGCCGTGCCAATCACGGAGTTGGCGGCGGAACCGGTTACCCTGAGTTTCAGCAGAATTCCCCTGTACCTTTCGAAAGCCCCCATGGAGTCTCTGTCTTCCTGGTTTGGGACGGACCTCAACTGAAAAACATTGCACATTCTTTAAAAATGTGTTTGCTTGTGGGCACTACAACACCACAGTATTTTCCACATGAAAAAGAAGGTCGTAATCTAACAACCAAGCTACTTTTAAAGATTAAGAGCAGCCTGACGTTAAAATACCACAGTCAAGATGTGCACAAAAACTTCAGGAAAAGTCGCGACGTGATCCTCATTAAGTCCTGTAAAACCTCGCTTTAACAAAAAATTGTTGGGTGACAATTCCCAAATCAACCGATGAGTCATATTCACAAAAGCTTCAGTGGAAGAAAATCCGAAATAACTACAAGTGTTTTCATCAATGAAATTGCACCACCTGCTGCGAGGTCAAAGTACAGAAAGTCATTCATTTCATTCTCCGTTTTCCTCTGGGCAGGAGCGTGGGGAAAGCAGTCCTAGGAGGACTTGAAATACTTTATCGTCATCAGCAATTTCAGATAGTTCTGCTGGCTCCACACCAAGACGAGGCAATCCTGGTTGAAGAGCATTCGCACCATTTGGTCTTGGATCAACATCTGGGCTGCTTATCCGTGGGTGTAGACACAAAGCTTGTTTCGCCAATCCTTGCTGGGACACATTGTCACATGAATGTGACCAACATATCTGAGATCTCTCTGTTCAACATTTGTCGGGAAGTGACACGCCGTGAAATCTTCTCAAAAATCATAGATTTGCCACTTATGCCAACTGAAGGTATTGCTACTTATTTGCAGCGCACATTGAATTGGGCGTCTAGAGACATAATACCTCGGTTTGTTGGTGCTAATTTTCAGGCCACCTTGTTTGCATGCAGCTGAAAATCGATCAAATGCATGTTGAATGCCCTGTTCAGAGGATACAAGCAGTAACAAATCGTCCGCAAAGATAAAAAGGTTGAATCTGTAGCTTCCAACAGTGACACCCTCATCCACTCGGCTGTGACTGTTTATATATACCATTCATTTAGTTAGAATATATAGAGCGATGATAATAGCACACATCCTTGTTGGGGGTCCATATCTACGATGAAAGATTGTAATTTTCCTCCGCCGATTCGAACACATAACCCGGAGGAGGAATACAATCAGTTGGCGACCAGTAACAAGTGTCTGTCAATAACATATTCCCGCAACACTCCCCACAGCATTTCCCATGGATCCGGTCGTAGCATTGCTCGAGTTTGAAAAATAATGAGTAGATCAGCATACTCACAAGATTTCTCAAAAATTTGCTAGAGAGTAAACATTTGGTCTGTAGTGCTACAGCCAGAATGAAGACCGCACTGGTTACCATCCAGTTTTGGTTTAATTGTCTTGCGGCATCATTTTTGATGGCACTTGATATGCAATTCTCCAAGAAAGCTAAGTAAAGGTATGTACCGGTAGGTAATGCAACTTTCCTGTTTCTCTTCTTGATAACCACATATTGTTCATCTTTCGGTGCCCTTCCAGAACACCAGGCCACTTGACATACACATGTCAATAAGTCCGACAAAGAGCGCCTTGTTTATTCAAGTCTATATGAACATTTGAGGTCGGATTGCATCGCAACCTCCAGCCTTCCCACCCTTCATAGTTTTGACAGCTCGGAAGACTTCGGGTGCAGTGATGGTATTTTCATCCCACAAATGTACCTCCTGTGTGTCCGATGGTGTTAGAGTCACTGGGTTCAGACGTTTTTTGGAAATAATATCTCTATCTGCTGAGGATGTCGCCCTCACTGCTGAGTAAGACACCATTTTGGTCGTAGATGGATCTAGCAACATTAGATTTTTGCCACAAATACGCCAAATACTTTGCCAGAAGACTTTGTATATCGTAAGTCGTTCTAATAAACTCTTATGCATGGGCTTCACAGTCTAGTACTGGCAAACATTTTTACCTCAGGAGAAAACAACAAAGGGTGTGTAAAATCACCGACTTAAATCCCTCACTAACCTCATATAAACCAGGAGTGTTGCAGACTATTAGCCAATCTGCTTTGGAAGCTGGTATCAGCAACGTTTTTCCTAGACGAGCGTCTCTAGCAGCATCCAAATACACGCCATCAAATGCTATCTCTTTGAAACTGCAGCCAGTTGCAGCAGTATTTGTGTCCGTGTTGGTGATCATTAATTCCAGAGTAGCACTACCGCCAGCGTTCACCATACTGTGGAAGATATATTATACATTATTTAGTAATTGCCTTCTTTCGATTCAAGCTTTTTTCATCATGTTTCTAAGGCGGTTACCGCATCCCGTTCTAATGAAATTAAATCATATATTTTTCTGAACTACCCGTTATGTCTTCGCTTATACCCTATGGCGTTGTTAGTGTGTTGAAAAGTGTCTTGCTTTCCAAATGTGCTGCCACAAAATGCAATGAGAGGGTTGAATCATCAAAAAGACACTTTATACAAGCAAGCGCCTATACTGCAAATTGCATTTGAAAAGAGAGGATAAGCCAGGAACTCTGAAGTCTTCAACTCCAGAGTGCATATTTTTTAAAACAAAGCTAAATTATTGGGTTTGAAGATGGAAAAATGCCAAATTTGCTAATTAGCTTTGAAACGAAACGAAGTCAAAAGCTCAGGTAATCTGCTTAGAAATACAGCCAAGTATCATTTATGAGCATATTTAGATGAGGTTCTTCTTGAAATACTGTACAATACTGTACCGAGAGACGTGCATGAAAAAAAATCGTCATCGTCAGCAGCAGTTTGAATTCAATTAAATTAAACTGCGCCCATCCTTGATTTAAACTTTGCATCTTTTCAACGCAACTGTACAATTGAAATTTTATGCTTTAGCCATTGCACGGGTTGACCTCTACAAGTTTTAGTCGTTGAGAAAATCAATATCGGGAAATTGTTCGAACTTACCGAAACCTTTTTATTTGTCCAGCTGCCAAGGTCAACAAGGGCCAAAGTTTACCGTTTGTTGTGAAATAGTTTACTCCGCTTTCTCTGTCTGTCAACCAGGTTTCGAGTGTTTGACCGGATGAGGTCATGTATTGGGCATGCCTGCGTAAAAACGCATATATTTTTAGCTACACATGTACTTAGTTTAAATATATGAAATATCATATTCATTGTAACCGCATTTCCCATATTCATTTTATACCCAGAGCAAAAGACTTTAACTAACCATTATGCACTATTCCCTCTACGAAATAGGCAATTTCGCCCTTGGGAGGTCTGCAGCCTAGATGACTCTTGGTCTTTCGCAGCCTCCCACTCCCTCAAGAATTTTATAAATCGATGTACTTGGAAGTCATCGCAGTACTACATTATAATAAGCAGGATGACGTCATTCACGCATATGTCTCAAAAGCTTGAAAGTGCTTCATAAGCCTGCTGTATGGTTTCGTTGAAACCACTAGCTTTAGCGTTGTCGTTTCTACACATTGAAAAGAAAAAATTGAAGAACCGTGGACAACGTTTGATGCACTTTGAAAAAGTGTTGGATGAAAACACAGGAAAAACGAAAACAGTAAATTAAAACAAAACAACTCTTATCTTTCAAATAATTCAATGTGGAGTCACTGTTATTGACGTTATATATAAACTTACCACATTTCTAACTTTCAATGAAAATGTGATTGTCTCCACAACGGATTACAATCCATTGCCTCACTAATTTTATGTCACATTTTTGCGAAAATGTTTCAATCTGTAATTCTTTAAAACAACCTGAACATGTCTGCGTCTTCTATAAGCTGCTGAAGGTTAGCGAATCCCCTTCCAGCATTGTTAATGTATTGTAGAGTAGGTTGAAACAGCAGTGGCACTTCGTGGTTGCAGTTGTTCGGGCAGGACACTGCTGCTAGATGTTGAGGCATCTCTCCAGGGCCTTCTGTTGGGTCTTCCACTATGATCATCCCTGCCATGCCGCTGTGAACCTAAAGCAGACTATTATGATCTTACTGTTAACAGTAATAAAATATTTCGTACAACCAATCAGTGTCTTAAATAGCAATTCCTAAAAATATGCATTGGTTCATTTTCGTGTTCGATTTTTGTCTGGGGAGGGTCGCGGGGGCAGCAGCCCTGGGAGGAATTGAAATTACCTCAAGGCCAAGAGCAATCTAAGATAGTTCTGCTGGCTCTACACCAAGACGGGAGCAAGCAAGGTCGGAAATGTTGTTGCTCCATCTGGTCGATGGACGACCTTTTGGCCGCTTTCCCGTAGTTGCAGCCAGCAGGACGTGCCTCGCCAAATTTTCCTGGGGCATTCTGGACAGATGGCAAAACCAACGAGGTTGGGATGTTTCTATTCAGTGGAGAAGTGGATCAACATTCAGGACTTGTCTAATTTCACAACTGAGCACTTGGTTGCAAAATAGTGCACCGTGAAATCTTCCTAAAATCCAGCTTCTGCCGTTTGTACTTTAGATTTCAGTCATTACCCAAGCTTCATCACAAGAGGTGAGGATCGGAACAAAAACGATTTGAATACTTACAGCTTTGCGGTGTATGACAGCTCCCGTTTTGTCACCACAGAGTGATAAAGCTCACGCAGAACTAGGTTTGCCTCACCAATCTGTGTAGCAATCTCTTTGTTCTGCCTTACATCACTCGTAAATACCACCCCTAGGTACTTGAATCACTCCAACTGCCACCTGCTGCATTGTATTGCCGCTCGCGTGCAGCATACACTGCCTTGGTTTTCTGGAGAGATGTAATACCTCGGTCTTTTTATACTGATTTTAGTTATGGCTTGGTTCCTCACGGGAGAAAACCGATTGAGTGCTTGTTGAAGGCCCTGTTCAGAAGATGCTAGTAGGACTAAACCGTTCGCAAAAGTAAACGGATGATCCTATATATTCCAATAGTGGCACCTTTCTCGATTCGTCTTGAGCTGTCAATCCAATCCATAAAGATCAGGGGTTTCCAAAACACAGTTCGCGGGCCAAATCCGGCCCGCGAAGGCGTTTCATCCGGCCCGAAAAGCCACTTCATCCGGACGCAAAGATATTTTGTGAAAAATTTAAAAATAATATGCATACGAAAATTTGTTGATTTGGTAGAATGCAACATATCCCGAAACAAGGTCGTTGCGCAAGATGTCCGACCCTCGAACTGTTGTGTAATAGCTTTCGTGGTCCTCTGACAAAAAAAGTTTGAAGACCCTTGATAGAGACTATGAAGATGAATGATCACAGCACGCACCCTTGTCGGAATCCAACGTGAACGGTGAGCGGTTGTGATTTGACTCCGCCGGCACACGCACAAATTTCGGTTCCATGACCATTGAGACTTGTTCATTTGAGACCTTACATTTGAAACAACATTCATTTGAGACCTATTCATTCAAGAACACTTCATTTGAGATCACCTTCTTTTGAGACCTGTTCATATGAGACCACATTCACATGAGACGTTTTCATTTCAGACCATTCATTTCACACCACACTAATTTGAGACCACATTCATCTGAGACGACAAACATTTGAGAGCATTCATTTGAGACCAGATTCATTTTAGATCACATTCATTTTACGCAATGTGAAAGTGAAACTGTTTTGATTTACTGTGTATCACATTTTTATGATCTACCTTTCACTTCTTTGCGGGAGACTTGAAGTTTTGCAAGGTTACGCCCTTCCGTGTCCAGGGTTGACTCACGCTGGGTTGTAAATGCACCTGCACGTTAAACCACCGCGGAGACCAGAAAACTTTTCGTACCTCGGGCTTGGAAGGGAGCGTTGGACCTCTGAAATGTTATTTGCACCAAGTCAAAGAATTAACTGTTTTGCATTCCTGCCCGTTGCCTTTGTCGAGTAGTTTCAGTTTTTAACCGAAAAATGAATGACGAGAAAAATGTCTTTTTGCGTTGGTCGAAGCAATGACAGGGGAAAATCAAATTTCGTGGTTTTTGAGAAGAGAAATGCAACTGCATATGAACAAAATGACTGACACGTAATCTCTACAAACGCGACTGTTTTAGTAGTAACCTTAATTCCGAATAAAATCTCACAATGTCTGAAATAGCACATTGCTGTTGGGCCAAATAATGAAAACATTTATCTCGCCCGAAGATTTAAAAAGTAAAGATCTGAGGACTTCTTTATTTTTACTAAATATGTTTCAAGATGATCGGCATTTGAAAATTTTTAGCGAATTCTGCTATTCTTCGGAATTAACGTTATCTGCTAAATCAGTCGCATTAATAGAGATCACATGTCAGACGTTTTGCTCACACGCAGTTGCATTCGTCTTCTCAAAAGCCACGAAATTTGATTTTCTCCTGAGATTGTTTCGATCAACGCAAGAAGACATTTTTTCTCGTCTTTCATTTTTCAGTTGAAAAATGAAAATATTGCGGCACCTCGATAAAGGAAAAACGCAAAACACATAATTCTTTTACTTGGTCTAACTCTTTGAACTTGGTCTATAAATTACATGTCAGAGGTGCAATGCTCCCTTCCAAGCCCGAGGTATGAAGAGTTTTCTGGCCTCTGCGGTGTTTTAAAGTGCGAGTGCATTTACAACCCAGCGTGAGTCACCTTGAACACGGAAGTGTGTAACCTAGCAAAACTTCAAATGAATAGTCACCTCGCAGAACTTCAGATCTCCCGCAAAGAAGTGAAAGGTGGATCATGAAAAAGTGTTTCACAAAAAATCAAAAAAGCTTCACTGCAACGTGTTAAAAAATGCATGTGATCTAAAATGAATGTGTGTCTCAAATGAATGCGGTCTCAAGCATGGGCGTTGGAAGGAATTTTTCCATGGGTGCCAGTAGGGGATTTTCCCAAAAATTTCCAGGGGGGGGCCAAAAGTGGTAAAATTTGTTTTTTACCACCCGAAATTGAAAAAACAACCTTTTTTGCTAATAATTTCAAAATCCAGGGAGAGCCTTTAACCCCCCTTTCGACGCCCATGGCCTCAAGTGAATGGGGTCTCAAATGAATGTGGTCTCAAACGAATGTGGTTTCAAATGAAAGTGGTCTCAAACGAATGTGGTCTCAAATGAATGATGTCTCAAATGAATGTGGTCTCAAATGAAGTGGTATCAAATGAATTGGTCTCAATTGTGTGCAGGCCCGTAGACGGGTTTAAAGATTTGGGGGTGCACAATAGATTTTTAGGGGGGCAATTCTTTTTGTTTTATTGTGTTTAAATATATTATTTTATTCATTTTCAGGGTGTTTTTATAATGACCAGACCAACTTTGCTCCAATAGTAGTGCCATGGCGTCCCCACTAAACTTTTTATACATGACAGAAATTTGGTAGTGGACAAAAATTTGCTTAGCACATTGCAAATGTCAATGTCCTCGCAAACAATAGGTAAACAGTCGCACACATGAACAACCACTAAATGAAGTTTGTGATTTAATCAGGTAATGTAGGGAACGTCACGTTTGACATGCTGACCAATTAAAGCTTGCACTCCACCTTGTTTCTCCGAAATCAACGACCCTCCATCATAGCATTGTGCTAGTTAGAAGATTCCGCAAATCGATTTCATACAAGATCGAAAACATTCTTTCTGAAATATGCTTTGCATCAAATTTTTGAAGTTCATATATTCCGAGCAATTTTTCTTGAGAGACAACTTTCTCTTATCCACAAAGCGAATTACGACACTTAACAGCTCAACGCCAGGTATGTCACGAGTTGCGTCGCAACTCAGTGTTAATAAGCAATCTGATGAGTGGAGTTTCGCTAAAATGCTTTTTCGGACAAGTGATACCCCAGCTTCAACTACATCATTTTAGATTTCTAGACAAGTGTACTTCTCATAGTTAGGGATACTGAGAGAAATTTTCAAGAGTTTTTCATCCTTCTTGAAAGAAAATTCCATCAGCTGCAAAAAGAAGCCTGAATGCAATAAACTAAGGTCTTCTTCTGTGCCCATGAACGATAACTCGTTTATTGCAAGAAATTTTTCGTCATCAACAACAGATGAAAGTAGGGCTGTGAGCTGGAACTCAAATTTCGCGCTTCGGCTCCAACGCCAGGCATTTAAAATTTTTGACACCGGCTCCAACCTCTAAAAGTTTTCGGTTCCGGCTGAAGAACGATTTGGTCCATTACAAACCAAAAACCATTGTATTATTTATACGATTGGTTTGCTCCAAAAACTATGCCTGTTGAAAAGGAACTCAAAGCTCAGGCTCCGACTCCGGCTCCACCATTCCAATTTTTTGGCTCCGGCTTCAACCATTCAAAATTATTGTGGCTCCGGCCTGGGCTCCACAGCCCTGGCTAAAAGATAGTAGCTATTGCGGCTAACCAGATCTCGTGACAACGCTAAGTCAGCTGAAGAACAGCTTTTTACTCTTGCATGACGCTCCACACACATGGATATAGCTTGAATGTGCGATTTTCTAGCGGGATACTTGTTCAGTCCCATACCTGTCTCCGTACCTGCTTTCCAGCTAAGACATCTTGTGCGAGTAATAACTTTGTCTCTGTCATCAGAAGCAAGCAGTAACAAGCATTCCTTAGATGAATATTCTACTGTAGTCACTCACGGTTGGCATGCCAGTTTGTTTGATAATCTCGCATCGTTTTGCCAAATTTTGATCTGGAGGGTCCAACCATTGGCTGACAAGGTTCGCTCTAGCACGTTTCACTGCAAAGTGCAACTGCGCAGTACCACACCAAACCATTTGCGCAGTGAAATCTGATCCCAGTGCACTTGCAACATTCCAAAACATTGGAAGAACAGGAAAACAAAGAGAAGCTATTTAAATAAATGTGTAGGCACTACTTTGTTCGTATTTGCGTAAGACTCTTTACTTATTCTAAATTCAAAACAATTCACCAAATTCGTAATTCATTTATAATTCTGGTAATTCATCTCTAAACTGTTTACGCACAATAAAACCAAGATCCAGTATGTTAAAATTTTGTTAGATAGAACACTGGCTAAGACTATGTTCTTATGTTACCATAGCCAGATTGCTAGGGCCATGCCATTGTTCGCACTAACAGAGAGACTGTGGAANCCGTTTCGAAAGATGNCCTTTAGTGATTGTGACGTCACAAATCGAAATTGNTAGCAGNATGGACGTTCCTCAGTACAATTCATTGTGTAACAACGAGGTTTGCTATTCCTGCAACGTGCGGTGATGTTGCGAGTTGGTGTGACGATTGAACAAATTGAAAAGGAGCATTTTCAACATATGTTAGTTTTTCGAGTTTGAATCAATTGGGGGGGCATAAAGAAAATTGGAGGGGCACTGCCCCCGAATGCCCCNCCCGCGGCTACGGGCTTGATTTTCTGCACACCACAAATTTCTGATCAGGAATACAGCGACTTGACAGCCAGTAACAGGCAGCCGTCAACACCCGCAACACTCCGCAAAGCTTTTCACGAGAACCCGGTCATTTGTTTTCTTGAAGTCATCAAAACATGTGTAGACATCTTTGGCATATTCCTAAGATTTCTGTTGATAATATTTTAGTTTAAAAAGCAAAACAAAATAGCATTTATCCCTGAGAATCTTATGTCTTTTTTGTTCCAAAAAAAATATATACCAAATAAACCAGGGTAAAACAACGCTT
>JGI24158J21664_10001540_pt1 | contig 26218 bp, 13 predicted proteins | sample Ectturendosymbi3_FD_21664 | JGI IMG/M metagenome (IMG submission 21664) | reverse complement strand
ACAAAGAAAAGGGTAACAGCAAGAAAATGACAAAAGCGCGTTTGGGTCTGATGCCTTACATTAGTGGTTTTTAGTTTATCCAACCACGCGGACCCTTTTTTCTTAGCGTGATGTTCACTAACTGCTCAGGAGAAAGGTTTATTCAAAAGAATTAAAAATGAATTAAAGGTTGCAATGTCTAGCAGAGGTTGCCGCACTAAGCACTCGATGCATTAAAAGTGACAAACTTAATTTTAATGAATTCCCAGACGATTTTGCTTGAAGAAGGCAAGGACAAAACCTTTTTAAATCGTTTACTGTGTTCTGTTCAGCCTTAATAGATTCGATTATTGTAGATTTTTTGTACGTACTTTAATAATGACAGCATAAGGGAGGTTTAAACCAGTTCCGTCGCCACGAGGGAGCATTGGTGGGCTCAGCCCCTCCAAATCTAAATATGAAGCACTATAAATCAGTGGAGATTTTAACAAATTTTCAGAATGTCAAGACCCTGCGCAAATGTAAAGCCCTCTATTGAAAACGTTCTGGCGACCATTCTGGTTTAAATCCCATATCCTTTCGCGCGACGGTTTCGTTGCGTTTGATTATATTAGCAGTCTGAAAAAGTAACTAACACGCGAATCGTGAACCTAGCAGTTGCAACCATTTGGGTGGGTTGTACTTGACGTATTTTGCTCGTGTCTGTGAAATTTTTACAGCCGCGGTAAGCGAGTGGCAACAGCGGCGATTCTAAGGGAGGCCTGGGTGGACCATTGGTTGGCCCCCCAGTTTTGTCTCGAATTCACGTTCAAGTTCTTTTGGTTAACATAAAAAATGTCCATGCAAGATAGACATTTACGTTGGCCCCCTACTTTTTCTTTGGCCCCAAAGTGGCCCCCCTTTTTGAAATTCTAGAATCGCAACGTGGTCCTCACGTTGTGCTNCAACGACTTNACGCCGCCATACATACGTGGAATGTGTTTGGTTTTTTAAGCACAGATAAGATAAAACAAATGTGAAACTACAATAAACGTAGGCCNTATGTTTTGTCAAATATTTAACCAAGACGTTTTCGGTTTATTTGCCTGCAAATTTTAATAATCCTGCTCCCGCCATCCAAGTACGATTTCAACAATTCCGTGTCACTGAACGCTTTTGCGCCGAAGGCAGCAACAAGCGCAGTGATCGTGGGGCACTCTAGTAATGATTTATAATTTTTTATTGATTGTACTTTTAGAGCGTCAGTATCGTAATCTTCGGCTTGCGCAAACTGATTAACCCTGTTCCATTTTTTCCTGGTAACAGTGGGAGAGGGGCCTCAAAAGGTGATTAGTCTAGGGCCTCGCATCAGCTAAATCCGGTCCTGCAGCAGAATAACGATAAATGCAAACAATCAGACGAATCGTCGAGTAACCAAATACCATTGTTGATGTCACAAACAGTAATTGCATAATCATGCTACTGCTGTGGTGCTATACACGAGATAACTTGTCATTTATTCATTTATGCTTCTCCAGGCGCTGCGTGTAGAAATTAAAATGAAAAATCTAAACCTTCAAGTAATGTTTCTAGTGCAAAACGGTGTGGGAACGCCGTTACCACGCGTTCCCACCTCACTACACCCCTGACTACGGGTAACATGCATATATTGAAGTGTCTTGCAAATTCGGCATAGTACCTTTTCCAAAAGACATCCAAGCCTTTCGAAATAAAGAGTTCGAAAAACTCATTGATATTAAATCGTAATTCCTGAATGCATTAAAACACCGAAGTGTTTCTCTAGCTACGTAATAGGTTGCATTGCTGCAGTTGCAGTTGTACTCCCGCTTTTTCTTATTCATGTTCCTAATGCTCTTATTCAAGTTCAAAAAGTTGCAAAACAAGCGGGACGGGCTTCGGGGTATTGTTTCCGTTGGGAGCAAAACCGTTTCGATTGCAAGCTCAACAAAAAAACGGTGTAACAACAATTTCATGCAGCACGTTACAACCCAAGAAATTGATCGGAAACACTGACCCAGACCTTCACAACTCAAAACAATAGAAGTGCGGCCACAACACACAAATAGATTTTCCCTCGCGCCGCATCCAGCATTGTCACCTACAGATGTCAACAAAGTGACGAATGCAAATCGTTATGGTGAACATTAAATCACCACGAAACACATTTGCAAAATAATTGAATCTTATGAGAAACATTACATCATTTGTTGGTAAGGAGTTCATCACAACCTGGATCGATGTTGGAACTTGATACTTTTCGAACGTTCGTCAGTAAGAGAAGATTGTTTGCTTTTAATAAAATCAACACTGAGAATGTGTGATCACGTATGTAAGTGCTCCCAAACAAGCTGAACATTTGTTTTGCCGAAATACCGTAAAGAGATTTTAGAATTTTCCTTGTTCAAACATCCGCAGAAATCTTGCAAACTCGTTTCCCTATGCTTTTTTCTATATACAGATTTCATGAGTCTTGCAGGTCAATAATGTTCGAATTTACATGTGGAAGTGTTTCTTCAGAATTTATTGAAAACTGATCTTCAACAAGTTTTAGTTGCAAATCCTCTTCGCATGGAAGATAAAGTCTGTTACTAAATTCTTCAGAGAGAATTTCCATTTGGCCAGGATATTTAATTCCGACTACCGAAAACTTCTTGTGATATGTTCAGTTAATGTGAACACGTTAGAAAATGTACCTATTATCCCCTCAAAAGTTGATTTTTGTACATTTTCAACTCGTTGATTTGCAGCAAGGTCTCAACTCGTTGATTTGCAGCAAGGTCTCAGAACTTGTTGATTGCAGCAAGGTCTCAATGTTTAGCTCTCTTTTACATTGTACAGTACCTCTATTTAAGTGTAAAGTAATGTCGCAAAAACAATAATCTTTTTTTCACGATTACAATCGATTACGATTACATTGAAAGTAATCACGATTACAATCGCGATTACGTTTGTCTTGAAACATCTTCAGAACGAAAACAAACCTAATTTGCATGGTTTGATGTAAGTATATTTTCAGACAACATACGATATTAATGAATGCAATAAGCGCAATTACTAATTTGCAAGGATCAAGCACCGGAAAAAATTTACATTCATTGTTTAATGAGATGTTCGTGCATTCAACAAACCAGTGGCATAACTAGAGGTTTGAGCTAGAAGGGAAACTTAGCTGAAAGAGACCAACTGGGCTCTGTAGGTGACCTACAATTCAACATTCAGAAAAAAAGCTTGAGAATGATGAATCCGGGTGTGAATGGCTATACTAAAAACCCAAACCAACGGAAAATCACCGAAAAACGCAAAAAGACAACCTACTGAAAGCCAAAAGAATACTAAAACCAAAATATAAGCTAAGTTGGGGCCTGGTTTTTACATTTAGCTGACCAGCGGAGTCGAATCGCCCCTCATTCCTCCCGTCAGTTACTCCACTGCAACAAACTCTTTAAATTTTACTTAAACAAAAATGATCAATGTTTAAAATCTTTGTTATTGTTGATAAACACCAAGGCTTCAAATGTTTAACAGTCGAACGACATCTATCAGACTTGAACATTCGTCCAGCAACGCTGAAAATTCATTGGTAAAGAATTTCAAAATTGCTGACTATTTCTTCTGAGTGGGGGTTACGATCGTCCACAAGCCAGCATTTTGCAGCCATTGTACAGATTTTACATTGAAATGAACAGTGTCGCCAATATAGCTGCGCATCTGTCTATTGGATCCCCAAATTGCAATGGTCAACAAAACCTCACTGGTTTCGTTGAGTTTTTTTTAGCTGTATCTGGTGGATCACAGATGGCATGCTAGTTATCAGTGTTGTTGAAACGTATTTTCGACTTGGATTAAAGTACCTTACTCCTCTGAAAAAAAATTCCTTTACTCTATATAAATTAGGCTACTGTACTAATTATATCCATAGCCTGCTCCAGCACTTACATTCATAAGTTCACTCTGAATATACATAAATACAACCAAAACCTCTCTTCGTAATGTCCCGCTATTCTGTTGCCGAAGTGTCAACTCGTTTTTAAGTAAAGCTCTTCTTTTTGTTGCTACGTCTCACTAGACTCGCCTGGTTACTTCTGGCGGCCAACATGAAGGCTCGCTGGAACAAAGCAAGAATCCGCAACAAACGCTGTGCTTGCCACTTGACTATCTGGATTTAACGCACACAAACGGCAAATGGCCTTCCCTGAAACATAACCATAAAAACGATGATAAAGGAGGAAACTCAGCCGCCACAACCGCGGTTCATCGCACAGTGATGTAGGGTGAAGATTTCTAAGATTAATCGCGAACCTAATCGTCGATTACGATTAAATTGGCAATGTAATCGATTACGATTACATTTCATTTTTGGTCAATTCAATCGATTACGAGTACTCAAAAAACTGTAATCGATTACGATTGACGATTACCCCATGTCTGGCCAGGGAAAGGCTGAGCGTCATCCATGGTTGATAAAAATCATGATTTTTTACAAAAATCAAATAAATCGGATTTTTTTAATTTAAATCACATTTTTTGACTTGAATCAGATTTTTTTTATTTTCATTTTTTTTATTTAATGTGTAGAGGGTGGCCACCTAACAGGTAGTAATTTTTAATATTAAAGAGTTTGTTTTAATATAATTTTTTTGTGCTTTGTTTCATCTAGTAAAGCAACTAGAATTCAGCTGACTTTCATTCAAACTTACTTTGCACTTATGAACCACACTTAAAGCAAATCAGTTCATAACACCAGTACCGGTGTACAAAACAAAATATTTTGAAATGACAATTCAAACCATCAGTTCATCAACTTCATTAACACTTACAGCATGTTAGGAAGCCTGTACAAAAATACAAGCTTGCTAGCCTTTTTGGAGTGAAGTCTATTGTTAAAATTGATTATTGCAACGCAGCTTTCACTAGTTCAGCTTCCGCAAAAGTATAACTAACATGCATAAAATGGTAAAAACCTATAATATATACGTTATTATGAATCTTAATCAAAAATATGTTCTAAAACTACTATTTCTACAGTCAACAGCCCACATATTTGCTGGAATTTAGATGTAACTTTTACTTTATGCCAGCCCCGTAGCCATGGGGGCATTCAGGGGCAGTGTCGCTAAATTTTTGTGCCCCTCAAATTTTGTTGTGCCCAGAAAACATTGTTTCAAACATATGCCGTAATAAAAACAGAAATCTTACTCCCCTAACCGCTTATTTTGCCCTCAAAACCTGGCTACAGGCCTGCTTTATGCTGGGCTATACTTTCAAACTTGTGGCATTCTGACACTTCTGACTTCTGAGTCTGCAACTGTTCGTGATTTCAAACTACATATCATTTTTGCAGTTAGTTGACATAGAATCTGTGACTCACGGTTGCTATCATTCTAAACTTTAATTGCTTTCGTAACTTGTGTTGTCATATGTCTCTGCCTTCTTTAATAATATGTGAAACTGATTAAAATACCAATTAAATGTGTCAAAATAATTTGCCAAATTTTCCGGTGGTAAAGGTGAAGCAGCGTTTGCCAACCATCTCCATAATAATGCGGGGCTATGTGTCTGTCAGGTAGCAATCGCAGTAGCTTGCAGGTGAGACCGCGATGCCATACAGTGTCGTAGGCTGCTGTGAGTTCGTTCTTATCCGAAAAGCTATTTTCGATGTCCTGGGTTATCAGGGTGACGTAATCTACGGTTGGCCTCCCGTGTCGAAAGCCCGTTTGTTTCTGGGGGAGTAATGATCGACGATTGGTTCGACACAAGATGAGTTCTATCGAGGATCCTTAAGGGAACACATAGCAGAGATATAGAGCGATAGCTCTTTGGGTCTCCCAGTGGCTTTTCCGACTTAGGGATCGCAACTATCGGTGCTCTTCTCCAGATCCCGGGGATTTTGAGTTGGCGCATACAGGAAGTGAGGAAATTGGAAAACCAGGATTTGAGAGTCAGCACGGCGGGTAGTATAAACTCCGGGAAAATAGAATCCAGTCCCGGAGACTTTCTGGCTTCAGGCGCCGGAGGGTGGCAGCAAGCTCCTCTGGCCTGAAAGGGCCAGAGATATTGTTTTCCTCAGGCGTTGGGACCTTCCATTGGTCGGACAGCCGCTTGTTGATGAGCTTGGTAGACTCGTCTGTCAGGCAGTCGGTTGTTGTGGCCGGCACTCGCGACGCGAAGGCCACGTCCGGGTTGGTGCCGACGTTCCATCGGTGAGAGAAGAAAACTCGCATTGGGTCGTACAGCAGCCCAAGGTTGTTGACTGTTGCCCAGGGGTCCATGCTCTCACCGCCAGATGTTTTGCTGTAGTCCCAGTTGACATGTTGGCAGCTGGAGTCGCCAACATACAGACTGGAGTGTGGGAACGTCGGGATGGCCGTTGAGTGGGTTGCGAGCGTGGAGGTTTGTAGACATTAATGATCTTATATCTTGCGACGTCTACGCACAACCTATCAGTCTCTGATTGCTCTGGACAGAGATCGACCAGTGACAATTCCAACCGCTCGTGAACAAACGTGGCAAGGCCGTGATTCCTGCTCAGGATTGACCATGGTAGTGAGAAATTGGGAATCCCAAGCTTGTCTTACGTTGTGCAGTGGGTTTCCTGTGGGATAATGATGAATGCCTTGTTCTTGTAGGATAGCTGCTCGATAATGCTGATCTTGTTTGCGGTCAGTGAGCACCTCAGTGTTCAGCTGGAGTATGCTGGGTCTTGGGTCATCTTCGGCAGCAGAGATATTGCCGCGCCTTGAACAGGGCGTTTTCCTACCAAGCCCGCGCTGAGCACATCCAGCACGGGTAGCACTGTCTCTCGAAGAGACAGGTTGGGTTGACATTTCAAGAAATGCCGCAACAGGGAGGGTCACGTGAAGGCACCTGTCATCCTGCTGATGCATGATGCAGTGGTAAGTGATTATCCTTCTCCCAATNTAGTCCTGCAGGAANTCCACTGTTCCATTCTTTTTTCCAGCCATAGAAGCACCGCCAGCGCATATTCCAACCTATCTGTTGAAACCACTTGATNAGTTTGTATTTACGCAATCAGATACTACGTCGCATAAATATTTTTTAGTTCTTCCACCTTTGATTGACTGCATACCAGCAAGCACTTCAGTTAAATTAAAATCCTCATCAATGCCCCTTAAACATTACAACTTGTGCCGTGTCTGTGCAATCTGTGCTTTCATTGTCAAGCAAGGAATAAAAAATTCTTAATTTTCTGTTTCAACCGGTCTGATAAATTTGCCGCAATATCTTCTAGATTTACTCTTCTCCGCACGGTTGTACGAGAACGACTGACATTTACTGAAAGGCAGACGTCTGCCACTGGCGTAAATTTAATAGATAAAAAGAAGTAGAACACAGCATGCCATCCATTCGCCAGGGGTACTTGAGCAATGTTGAATAAAATTTTGAAATTGTTACACAGTCACAAATAAAGTGTTTTATCACAAGATTTGAAGGAGTGATGCTGCAGAGCTGGAATTTATAAAAACAATATCCGACACTTATTTCGGCCGTGGTTGGCTTTGCTAGACCGCAGCCAATTTACCGTATGAACGTTAATAATAAGGATCACACTGCCTATGCTGCATCTGTGATATACAGGAGCGGAGTGCCAAGCACTTAAAGTGAAAACAATTTTTTACCTTACTACACACGACGAATGAACCATCTGGCAGGACCAATTCATAGGATGTACATATGTGTTGCATCAAGCCATATTTGTGCGAAGATGTTTCGACACCTGTTTTTTCAAAAGTTTCATGAGAGCCATTGCATAAGAACATGCAGTAAATGCACTGCAGGCTGCGCAACGAATAATCATCTACTGATAAGTTGGGTACATGCCGGTTGATAAAGTCGCAAAACACACGCATTTGTTAAATCAACGATCTTTGAAAACACACGATGTAGTAATTTAAAATGTGGGCAGTGATGCTGATTATATATTACGCACTCCAGGAATTAGCTCATTGAACAATGAAAATTAAACGCACTCACAATAAGCACAGCGCTTAGAAAATATATTGCAGCAAAATGTGCAAAATTTTACATCATCCCAGCATACAGCTCAATCTATCGATAAACTTTCATTGATTTCACCACTTAAAGGTTTATCACTATCTCAGTGAAACATCGGCAAGATTTTTTCCATCTCGTTCACCAGTCGCATGAAGGTGAACCACCTGCTTTCATCCCTGAGGCCTGATTCAGTGTACAGGGTGTTCCAATGAATATGTTATCAGTATGCTATCTGTAACACTTGACCAATTTTTTTCAAATGATGTCAGATGATACTGCATTTATAAAAACAACTCAAAATTTTGTGTATTATATTTAATGCGTTTATTTTTTTAGATATAGAAATGACATTTACCTCAACAGAAAAAGCGTTGTGTGTGCTAGCAGTGTTTCTAAACCGAGTGAATGGTTCATCCCAGGGTGAATGAAATTTTTGCAAGGGTGAATGAAAGAAGAGGGGTCAATGAAATTTTTATTTCTTCCGGTACGTGCTTTTGTTTTTCACCCAACACTTACTGTACCGTATGCGCTGATGAAACGAAAACAATATTTTGCGAAGCTGGCTCCGTGATCAAGCCATGCTTGAAGATCGTATACAATTTGCTGCATGGTGGAAAGCATGCTGTGGATAAACTAAAGCAGTGGTTCTTTAACGTGTGGATAATAATATATGTTGCAGGTGGGTAATTAGTGATCGCCTGAAGACAGTGGTGTAACTGACATGGGGGCAAGGGGGCGAGCCGCCACCCCTGGCAAGCTAAATGTAAAAACTGAGTCCCCTTTAGTTGACATTTTGATATTTAATATTCTTTAGGTTGTTGTTTTTTGCGTTTTTCCAGATGTTTTCGGCTTTTTTAGCTAGTATAGACATCCACGACATCCAGTGATTCACTATAATTTCTCAACTTTTTTTCTGAGTTTTGGCTAGTGGGCCCCCTACGGTGACCAGTGGGCCCCCTTCAGCTAAGCTTTGCCCTCAAACCTGTAGTTACGCCACTGCCTGAAGATTATGGTGAGGCAGCTGGCCCAAGTTTGTCTTATAATTTTGTTCCATATTTTGGTATTGTAACATGACTGAAGCAAACATTTCTGTCAATTTTCAACAAAATCTGTCGAAGAATGTTCAAATATCAAATTGAATATTCTAAGCTTGTCTATGAAACTTAGTAAGCAGCGATGAACTTACCGTAAGCAGACACAAATGAGTTGCATTGTTATGTCATGGATTTGCAGTGCAAGCACAATGCGCAAGAGGCATTCGACAAGGCTGAGAAGTCAGAATTAGTGCAGATGGTTCAATTCAAATTAGGTTGTGGTAAACGAAGGCTCAGTCTCAACCATAAGTGGATAACAAGGAAAAAATATAAAGAACCACTGAACTAGAGGAAATACTGTTGTCTAACAATGAACATTCGATGTACCATTATTATTGTCACATCGGCCATACATTCACACTATGGCGAATGGGAATGCAGAAATCGATGGTAGGGGTTAACGAAAACGAAAAAGGTTAAGAAAAGAAGCACTGTGCTAGGGTAAGCTCGAACTTAGACGAGCAAGAGTTCATTGCACAGCGTGCATTTGTGAAAGAGCTCTATACAAAGCGCCAGCGTCAGTACGATCTGGAATGGCACAAAAAGTTCAAAGAAGAGGGCTGTCTGTGTAGGGCCAATAGATCTGGACGACCACCGATATCGGAAGAGACAGTGGTGGAAGTTCGGGAAGCATTCGCACGAAGCCCGATAAGGTCTATAAGAAAAAGTCGGGAAAATCATATTTCTCCAACAAAGGACTTGACGTGTCGATATGAAACGCTTGGGAATGACAACCTACAAGCTTTAGCTGCTTCATGGCTGTGCTGCTGGCTTGAACGATGTGTGTCGTCTCACAGGCGCTGCGCATATTGAAAACTTGTGAAATCGTATATAAATAAACATACGTTGAATTAGTCAATTGAATTTTTACGAACACATCTTGTTCTAATAAACAATTCAAAGCTCTAGGTTTGCTGCAATCCTTCGAGTAATCAGGCAACTGGACACCGCTTTCATGACTTCGCCATTATTCGGACTTGCACATATCTGTTTTCAAGTAAGTAGTCTCCACAAAGGCGATGAAGTGGATTAAATCAGCAATATATTTCACGTAACTCTGCGCATCTTCAGTCCTGAAATCTTATTCAAATATATTTCTATTTTCTACTAAACATTAAGCCCAGTTAATGCCATACATCCTAGAGTCTGTAGTACCGCAGACATACAACTCAAAAGATAACAAATTTTTAGAATACCCGTACCGAGTTTTTCGTCAATGGAATTACATGTTCTAACAGTGATATAGTATATTTTCCATAAAATTTGCTTCCTTCAAAAATTTGCACACCACTACTCTTAAATATTTGTTAAAACTCAAAGAACTTCTACGGCGGACATCCCACAACAAACAGAAAATCGTGTATATGCATGACTGTTGGTAACACGAACAAAAAAACTTAGAAGTATACAGAAGCTGACAATTCATGCCCTTGAAACAAACACTATTAATTTTCAAAGAAATTCAGCATTGTTAAAGCATTGGGACAGCTTCAATAACTTTTTTTAAATCCTTAGAAAACAGTGGGCTCATCCAACTTAGGATTTGTGGGCTCATCCAACTTGGGATTAGTAAAAAAATTACCTGTTCCCATCACCAGACCTCCAACTGTTAAATCGTCAAGTTCTGGTACAATGGGCAAAGTCCAACCAAGAGGAAGAAGAAAAGATGTCACCTGACCCATGGTAACTAGTGGTTCTAATCGAACTGTCTGCAAAGTAATGCTGACAGTAAAGACCCAAGATTAACACAGGAGCATTAATACAGCAAATTTTTTTAGGTTCAACACAAGCAGAAAAGATAACAAAAATACTGCACAGGCAAGCTCCTGAACTATTTTATTCATGTAAAAAAAGAATTTTCACACATACAGGCCAAGTAAATTTTTACTGAATAAAAATGCAGGGCAACCATCTGCATCTTTATTTGGTTGGCTTAGCTATAAAACCGTGTTTCTATACCTACTCAACAATTGATAACCAAATCAAACAAAACTAAAAGAAATTTTATGTAACATGGAAGTTGTAACCAATGAGCCTACTGCATCGTATTGCTATGTAGCACTTCAGCTTAAAAGTCATTTATTTGATTGCAATCCACCTTTTTTCCAAGTTTAGTTAGCACCAGATAAAAGCCAAAGAAAAACTATAATCAATAATGAATTATCAGCAGTTGACAATACTGCAGCATTTTTATTTAACTAAATAAGCATTATAACTGGGAGAAAAAAAAACAACGTTGAAGATGTGCAACAGCTACAGCATACAAGTGCAGACCAATGAAGACTTCATGCAAATGCAAGCAAATGTGATTACTAATAAAAACTAAGGTTTGTGTATAAATTAATAGAAGCATGCCATTGGCTTTAATGCTTCACAAAAGTTGAAAAAGTGAAACATATCAGTATTGCAATCAAAAGAATGTCTTTTCCATAAACTTTGTAGAGTGGTATCAGGTAGCTAAGAATATAGTTAAAAAGCACTTGGCTCACAGACACGAACGTTAACACTAGAGATCGACCGATATGGCTTTTTTGGGGCCGATATTGATATATTGGCCATTCATGGACCGAATAGCCGATACTGATAACCAATATTTCCAAAATTTTTAAATCTTGTTTTCTGCTTCATTATCAAAAATATAATGTATTTTATGCCCTACCTTTTTTTCAAAAACTTCAAAGCTCACCATTTACGAGCTAAAATTTTTCAAATTGCAGCAATTTCAATATTTTGCTATGATTTTTAATTAATCTGATTAACAATGATGCTTTTGTTCCGGCTGACGTGTGCTCCATGGTTCATCTTATCTACTTGTGTACGAAAACACACCTGCTAGCATCGCTGCAAGACAACTGTCTTGAGTTGCTTTGTTGTGCTCTCTTGCGCAACTTCTCTGGATGCATGAGGAATATAAGTGTTTTGTCAACACCTACACCAACATCGGCCATTTTGGCCGATACTGATATATCGGTGAAACCCAAATATCGGTCTGTCTCTAGTTAACACTGGTAATTGTCTTGTGTAAATACATTTCAGTTCCAGATCACGACTTCACTAGTCAGTCAGAAGTTGTACAACACACAATGAGGGAGTACTCTTTATCAGTTTCCATCAAGAGTTCCAACCTGGAGTACATAATACCCTAGTGGAACATTTGCCTATCTGAACTGAGTACATTTGAGGTTAGCAATAGAAGGAAAAAATATATTCATATATTATTTATTTCCAATATTTATACATATGCCAGTGAATAACATTTTCAAAATGATATTCTTATTGTTAAATATATTAACTTTGAGACATAAAAATTGGGTCTACCTTTATAGTTCTAAAAATGTAAAAGTTCTTAAAAATTCAGCAGGTTTTTATTATTTTACTTGTTAACAAACAAATCAGATTTATACGTTTAAGTTAACAAATTTAAGTCTGTAGCGGTGCTACTTGAGTGCCAGTACAGTAGACCCTGCTTAATAAATCCACCAATCTAAACATCGCTTTATAGATTCAGTATTTATTCCATTTTCTCATTTTTGGCCACCAAACGCTTCACATATAGAGCACATGTTTCGCAAATGAATTGCCTGCTGAGTATTTTCTGGGAAGCATAGCTTGCAGTGATTGAACAAAGCATTTTGTAGATTACTGCTTGCTGTACATTACTGTTATTTAGCTTTAATTTTTGCAGTGCCAGTTACAAAATGTGCCACTTATTAAATCCAAAAACGTCCAGTACAGAGGTGGATTTATTAAGCGGGGTCCACTGTACAATACTCTGTGAAAGATCTGAGTTTGCATCTAAATGCAGTTAAAAATAATTTGAGTCCAACTTCAAGACTATGAAAGGCAGATGGTCAGTACAGACTGATGCTGACACTTTATCACAGTTTATCATTTTCTTTCTATTGCCAATCAGCTACATCACACATTGTTCTATTCAATACCACAACTCCTGTAGCTGTTTAGCAACTAGTTCGAGCCACAACAGCATTGTTGTAAGCCATGCATAGCAACACCATGGTGAACAGGAGTCAGGTTGCTCAATTAAAAAAATCAATAACTGTGCAATTTCTTCAAGGATTGACCTGAAATTGGCCATATTGGCCAAAGTTTTGTAGCCTACCTGAAATTTGGCCATATTGGCCAAAGTTTTGTAGCCTACATGCTTGAGTTGTACTTTTTTCTTGAAGAAGTTTTCTAGGCTAGGCCTAGCAAGATGGTTTGAGACAAAACCTTATAACTCAAAATGTTTTTGGTCAACTCTGTCTATGTATGAAGAACATTTATGGAAAATTTTGTTGCAAACAATTTAGTATGAAAAAAGTTAGTGTGTTGTCGTTTTGGTGATGTCTGTAGATGTAAATCTGCACCTGGCACATTTGAACAAATAATGTCTAGAATGATCCATCAATCTGCACTGAAGGGTTAGTGGCATGGAAAGAAGAACATCTTAGTAAAGGAATTTTTTACTAAAGTAGATTGGACTATAAAGTCATCATATGGAATATTTTACTTAATTCATTCAGAATGCTTCAAAGCCAGATTTGAATTTATGCAATCTATATTTGAGTGTGGACAAATAACCAAAACTGCTTAACACTGATTTCCTCTGCTGCAACTAACTGCTCTTTTTTCATGAATAGCTGATAACATTTGTTTTCCTTTCAACCCTAAACTTTTAAAAACTACCAACTACCCTCTCTGGTTGCTACATCACTAGTTTAGTGACATTATCTTTGGCCAGAAAAATCTGATCTAATAGTGGCAAACATTCTTCACAAAAAAATTATTGCACATAACCTACCCAGCTTTAGGATGAAAAGATTTGTCCACAATGAATCAATGTCGCTTTAATACATAGTGGATAGGGGAAAATATACAATATTTTCTTAAAAGAAATTCGAACCTGTTTGTCTGTATCTATTTCAAGAATATCCATCAGGTTAATATTGATTTTATTTAGATTTTTTTTGTACTTCCCCAGTCTAAGAGAAACAGTTGTCCATCCAGGTCGACCAGTGCACATTTTAGTTCCATCTTTGTTCGATGAGCATTCATGGACCTAAAAAAACAACCAACTTTCATTTATGTTTTCACACATTTCCGTGCTTAGATATACCAAAGATGAGTACTACTTATACTGAACACCATCAGCAATTGCACAAGCCTTCCTGTAAATCAAAAGTACACCATTCTTTTTGCACTGAAAACGTTTCTACAATACAAACCAAAGCTGAACAGTAGGTGCATGCAAGATAAACAATTACAATTAATATTTTGGTTGTAGTCAAGAAGTAATCATGCATGTTTGCAAACCTGTTTGTATAATAATCCACCACATATATTACATGCGAATGTGCATCAAATAGGAATGAGTATATGGCACTTAACAAAATTGTTTCCATTATGTTAAGGATCATTTCGTATGTCTTAACAACAATTTATTCTTGGCCATGCTAGTAAATTTCTCAGTACATACACAGTAAGGCCGGGAGGTGGCGAAAAGACCCTCTGGTCATCTCGTCTGCCATCATCCAATCACTTGTTGTCACACACCCTAAGCGAACACGCCCACTAGAGCCCTGCACAGACCAGCAGAAGCAAAAGCAAAGAACAGAACACAGTTTTAGCTTAATCACACTTGTGGTATCAAAAAGATGAGCAAGACCAACCAGAGCATAATGCCAACAAACAAGAATGTTGAAATAATGGATACAGTACATTTGCAGACGAAATTCAAGCAAACGTTGCTGGATAACATCACTCTACTGTACATCCATAGATTGCAGGCATCATGTGTTTATGTAATTGCTAATTAAATGATTGGTGCATTTTTCTTAAACAGAAGCAAAAGCTTTAATTTCATATCCCATGGAATTCCTTGCCAGATCTTCCGTCCCCAATCAACTATTGATTTTTTCCCCATTTTCATTCTAATTTTTTGTAATATATAGTTGCCTTTATTGGAGTGCCTGGTGTTATAATGTGTTTCCAGTTTACTCGTTCAAAACTTTTTGAAATATAATCCGGTAAGTGCTCATTGCTTTCTATGTTATGCATGAGTTGAGCTTTCCAATTTAAAAACATCATTTAGCATCAACAGGTTTAATTTATGGAACAACAGTATCAATGAAGCTGTATGTCTAAACACCATAATACGTACCATGCACTTGTGAAGTTTGATTAAAGGAACCAAGACATACTCAGCAGAACATTCCCAACTGATTATACAAAATTGAATATTTGGATAAAGCAATGAAAAATACACTTTTTAACCATATGTGAGTGAGTTAGAATATTTTTTGATTTGGGAGCCCAACAACCATTTGGTAACTTACACAAAATGAGTTCAATATGTTGTTTCCAATTCAAAGAATCATCTACTGTCACCCATAAATACCTGATACACTCTTTTTGAGATATTTTCTGTCTGCTGATGTTTACAAGAAATTGCATTTTTCTTTCTTTCTAGTGACAATCATGTATTCAGTTTTGTGGTAGTTTAAAGAATGTTTATTTGATTTCAACCAATTATTAATTTTTTGAATTTCACTATTTACTTTAGTTTGTAGGAATCAATAATTGTCAGAAACCATGGTTAAGTTGGTGTCATCAGCAAATATGCAGACATTGAATTCACTTGCCAAAGCCAAGGCATTAAGGTGCATAGACAACCAACAGGATGGTGTACAGATGAAGCAGCATGTCACTTAAAAGTGTTAAACTTTGTTTGACTCCTGGTTGGGCCATGGTAACCTTGGCGTTGTACTTGATGCCTTCTTGCCATTCATTCAGCAATAATGGATCTAAACAAGATCAATCTAGATAAGTACTGTAGCTGATGATTCTCACTATTATAATAAGCAATACATTAACCATGCAGCCTATGCCACACATTAAGTGAAGATGAGTGCAGAATACCACTTGCAGTCCCTGACCAGTATAAACCAAATATGATAACCATTTTTGTGTATGTTGTAAGTTTATGAGAAAACTAACAAACTATCAAGAAGTACTTGAATGAACAAACTAGAGGCTTTTCAGTACTTCATCATTTTGCAGTTATCCATCAAGCAATTCGACAAGTCTTCCAAATAAGCTCAAACTTATACTACTCAGTTTCATTTATACTTTGTTTTTGTATTCTTTTTGGAGTGTCATGATTGGTCTGTAGTGCTCATCTAGCTGCTTGATTGCACGATGAGCCATGTGGCTGCTTCCAACTTGAATGCTACACTGGTGGTGAGTGAATGATGGCGAGTGAATGGCAACACCATGCGTTCCCTTACACCCACCCATTAATACCGAGCACAAAGCTGGATAGGCTGCAAGTATCGTTTTTCAAGTCTTTGGTATGGTTCGACTGGGATTTGAATCCAGCCTACCAGATTTGGTGCCACGTGCTCAATCAACCATATCACTGTCTGGCACAAAATATGAATAAAAGTCAATTTTTAACAAAGTTGCTAAGATTTTCTATGCAATTAGAAACAATCTAGTATCAAACTTTAAAATTTTGAATATGTTATGTTTTGTTCAAACAAGTTGTCAATGGAACACATTTTCTTAAAATTATACAAATTAAATGCAAACAGCGAAGCATTGTTGAACGTAAGTTACCAGCTGTGAAAGTTCTAAGGCCATCTACTAGCTTTCTAAGTGTGTTTGCAAAATAAAATGTACTTCACACATGTGAAAAACAATCTACATACATTTACAACATAAAACCAATCATGCTTATGATACCACATCACCTGATGCTGAATTGCTTTAACTTTGGCCAAATGTTGATTTGGAGCACTGTTGCACTTAAAAATAACCCAAGCACGAATGTGCATATATATATCAAAAAGAAAGGAAGCTGGAAGTAGAGCAAAACAAGCAATAAGCCATCGGTAGTGTACCAAAATGTATTCCAAACCTGAAACCAACATGTTTCAAAACCTTAGATGAAAGTCACAGCTTGTGTTTGAAAATAGGGTTTAGTAAGAATAAACAATGATCAAATCTGGCCTGGTGATGAACTATTTAAATCTATAGCTATTGGATAAATGAGCAAAAAGACACAAAATTCCTACAGTATTAAACTATGCACAAGAACAAAAAATTACTAGACTATTCTGAAAACAAATTCAAATTTAACACATTAGTGCTAACCAGGGCAGTAGAGTCAAAACTCGAATTTCAGGCTCCAGCTCTAGCCAGCGGTCAAATATTTTGGCTACTGCCCTGGTTCCAACATCAACAGAGTTTTTGGCTCTAAACTCATGTTGTAAAATGATTTAGTCCATTGAAAACTAAAAACTATTGTATTATTTGTACAATATCACTTGCCACATAAAGTAGAGAAACTGGAACCCCAATTTTAAGTTCCGGCTCCACCATCGGCTCAACCAGGGTTGATTAAAATCAATGATTTTTTATAAACTGTACTTTTTTTATTTAATGTGTAGAGTGTGGCCACCTCGCAAGTAGTAATATTTAATTTTAAAGAATTTGTTTCAATATAACTTTTTTGTGCTTTGTTTCTTCTAGTGCAGCAACTAGAATTCAGCTGAACTTTTATTCAAACTTACTCTGCACTTATGCATCACGCTTAAAGCAAATCAGTTCATAACTACTGACAGTGCACAAAACGAAATATTTTGGAATGATAATTCAAACCAGCAGTTCATCAACACTTACAGCATGTTAAGAAGCTTGTACAAAAATACAAGCTTGCTAGCCTTGTTGGTACGAAGTCGATTATTAAAATTGATCATTGTAATGCAGCTATCACTAGTTCAGCTTCTGCAAAAGTATAACTTACACGCATAAAATGGTAAAAACCTATAATATATGCATCATTATGAAGCTGAATCAAAAATATGTTCTAAAACTACTATTTCTACAGTCAACAGCCTACATATTTGCTGGAATTTAGATGTAACTTTTACTTTATCTCAGGCCCGTAGTCATGGGGTATTCAGGGGCAGTGTCCCTAAATTTTTTTGTGCCCCCCAAATTTTGTTATGCCTAGAAAAGTTTGTATTAAACATACACCTTAATAAAAACAAAAATCTTGCCTCCCTAACCATTTATTTTGCCCTCCAAACCAGGGTTGATTGATTTAAATCAGTGATTTAAATTATGATTTATATCAATCAATAAAAATCATGATTTAAATCAAGCAATAAAAATCATGTCATTTTGGAGCTTTGTGTGATGTCTGTGACACATTTAATTAGTATTCTAATAGGTTTTCACATAGCCTATACAGCAGGAGTTCCCAACCTTGCTCTGAACATGCACCCCTTTAGCATTTCGATAGATGAGCATATTCCTCTAAAATTTCCTATGACAAAAAACTTGAGTAAAATACTAAAATTCTGCTGAATTTTTAATAGAACTTTTATAATCTTGAAACTATAAAGGTATATTCCATCTTCACGTGTCAAATTTAATTTGTTGCAAATGTACAATGAATGTACCCTGCAGATAGGCAAATGTATTCCTGTGGGTACATGTATCCCAGGTTGGGAACCTCTGCTATGCTGCAGTATTAGCGTAGTAGGCTAATTAAGTTCTTATGCCGACACAAGTTGAAACCATTTCAAGTTACATCAATCATAGCAACTGTGAGGTCACACAGAACAGGACCGAGGTCACAGATTCTATGTCATTTAACTGCAAAAATGACATGTGAACCAAAATCACTAACCATTGGAGATTCAAAAGTCATAACTGTTAGAATGCCAAAGTTTGAGAGTGTAGATTGGCATAAAGTGAATAATATTGCATTTAAATTCTATCAAATATGAAGGCTGTTGACTGTAAACATAGTTATAGAACATATTTTTCATTCGTGAAACAAATATATCATTATTATAGGTCTTTAACATTTTATGCATGTGTGCCATGAGTGTCAATGAAATTACTAAGCTGGCAGTTTCAGTATTGGCATTTCAATAAATATTTCATTTTGTTCACCGGTACTTGTGTTATGAACATATTTGCATTAAGGGATTTTGCACAAGCGCGATAGAGTTTGAATGAAAAGTTCAGCTATTTCTAGTGAGGGTTGATTGATTTAAATTGGCAATAAAATAAAAAAATCAAGCACATATCATATGCTGTTTTGAAGTTTTCTGTGATTTGTATGACACATTTAATTGGTATTCTAATCGGTTTCACTCATTATTAAAGAAGGCAGAGACTTCTTATGACAACACTAGTTATAAAGAAATTAAAGTTAAATCAATCACAGCTAATGTGAGGTCACAGATTCTATGTTAGCTAACTGCAAAAATGATACATGACTAAAATCACTAACATTTGCAGACTCAGAATGCCACAAGTTTGAAAGTATAAGCTGGCATAAAGCAGGCCTGTGGCCAGGTTTTGCAGTTTGGAGCAAGGTTGATAAAAATCATTCATAAAAATCATCTAAATTGATATTGCATCAAAGAATGCACGTACAAGCAATGCTGACAAAAGCTCGTACAATGCCAGACACACGTAGACACACTGTTTTGTAATATTCCGCTTCATGGTGAGAAGCCATACCATAGTTTCAAATCGCGACCACTTGACTTTGCAGTTTAATCCTAAATTTTATCTTTTATTTACACCCACTAGGTTAACTACAATTAAATAAGGCTCACACCTACTTCAATGTCACACCAAGTCATGTGGGTTTGTTTCCGCTAAAGCTATGTTTTTGTAAGTAATTTATATCATTGGAAGGAGCAATATTTAGCTTCAAGAACTGTAGTCGCATTATCTGAACAAAATACCAGTCAAGAGTTATATTCTGAAAACAGCTTTTTGGAATTAAACAGTTGACAATGTTGTTTGCTGCACAAGAAGTTTTATACTAATTTCTCGTAATTCATTTTTACATCACCATGCAAAATCACCAGACGAATTACACTCAATCATTTGTTACCGGCGTGATTTCACAAGTATTTTTTTAACAAACTCAGTCTTGATACAAAGCGCTCCAAAGACGCAGGTCTGTGCAGGTGATTGTTAGCATCAATTTTATATATAAGTGTATGCACGTATGGATAAGCAAAGTTCTCATTGCTGTGCTGATTGTTTGACAACTCATCTAATCGTTTNAGGTCAGCGTTTGTAGGAACCAAAAGGGATTGTGATGTAAAAAATACACTGCAACTAAAAACAAGTGATAACCTAGAAATCTTCCCTNATGTCTTTTGACAATGTGACAGGCACCACTATCTACATAGCTAGTTGTGCAAGGCTACTAGCCAAGTTTGATTGGGTCTTAGGTAGAGCTCAACTGATAAGGCTTTTTTGGGCCGTTTTCATTTTCCATTGCTGATAACTAATGCCAATACTTTTTCCCTTACTCAAACCACAGGTGAAAGACATTACTTCACTGTGATGAAAAAATGTACAACATCGAATTCTGCACAAACTTGGGTCACTAAAACAGTCAACCACCACAACACGTACTTTGATCGGCGAGCGAATGTAATGTCATAGAGTGGTTTATTGAGACAGTTGTGCAGTGGTTTGTATATTACGCACTACATGATGTAGTGGAGGGTTATGCGCCGCAAGGAACAGGACAGAGAATTTTTGTTGATCAACCAGAAACAAAGTATCGAATTGGGTTTCCAAACACTCCGTACAGAAAAATAGCGTAGCGGCTTTTATGAGCAAATATTGCCGATATATATCAGTGGAATTTTTTCAATATGATACATCACCATGCTGGATGATATTTCACAGCATGCCAATGCATCGGTCGAGCTCTAGATTCTTAGCACATCTGTAGAATATCTGATTTTATCCTAAAAAGTGATATCAAATGCTGTCCTTTTATGACAGACCCCCTTTTGCTAGGCTAGATGCACCACTGAGTGCATATAATAAAAATTGCAAAAAAACAATAAAGTGCTTTATTACTAGGAAATATAGTTCTTTAGAGCATACAATGAAAACCTGAAGAGAGCATTATGGTGCTTTACAATTTTGCATTTCACTATTACTTGAATCAACTTCAAATGTATCATACATTTATACGCATACATATATCTACAATATGTTAATCACAGCACAAAATGCACAACTCTGCATTAAAAATAAGAAAATAGTAATTCATGATGAAAATAATCCTAAAAGAAAGTCAGTAATCAATTGGAATAAAACTCAATAGACTTGATTTATAAAGCACAAACATAGACAGTAAAAGCCAGCTAAACAAGACTGAAACAAACACATTTGACAATAATATATATGAATGGAATAATAACATGAAGTAGTCCTTAGTACTTTAATAACATGAAGTAAAAGAAATAGATATACACTAAATTTAAGTTGCAATGAGATTTAACCACTATATCAAATAAACATCTGATTTCCATTTCAAACATAATTTTGACTTACCTTTCTGTTTAAAATAAAATGCAACAAACAGTAAACCTAAAATTCCACTTCCAACACAAACGCCCGTATCATTTAGAAGATACAGTGGCATTTCTTTTTGTGAAGAGAGGAAGCCTACTGTTACTCAATAAGAAGCAACCTACCTTCAAAGAAAATCTCCATGTATTAGAAAAAGACAAAGTCAGTTAATGCTAGCCTATGTATTTATGATTATGTGACTATGAATACTGTATGGTAGTGTGTCTAAATGATCATATGCAGCTTTCTCCTTGGAAAGACTAAGAAAATGTATCTTAATCTTGTATCCAGTTTTGGACAGACATACAGTAAAACTGAATTGGCGACGTTCATACCACTGTCAATGTGGTCGAGTAGGAAGTGACTTGTGCTGCTGTGTAAGGGGTTACTGATTCAAGTCACACATTGACTGTATTGTTTTTTCTTGATAGTGCACTTTTCATGTTCTGACACAAGGTTGTATGTTGAAAGTTTTGGACCTGCTATTGCTATGCCTAATTTCTTAAAAACTTCCAATAAGCAGACACGGTTAGATTTACGGACTGTGTTTTCAACAAGGTTAAGGTTTCAGTTTGAGGTTAAGGTTAAGTGCCAGTGTTTAAGGTTAGGGTTAGGGTTTATAGTGTTGAGGTTTATGATTAGGGTTACAAAAAAAGTTAATAGCCACTTTAATCCTTTACTCTGAGAAGCAATTGACATATAGTGTTGCCATTTGAGCTGATTTACTGCTAAATCTAGCAGGTTTTTCTCACTGTTAGCTGTGCAAATTTTCAATCTAGCAGTTTGAGTTAGCTGATTTTTAGCAGGATTTTAAAACCGTTTGGCAGTTAACAAATTCTTAAAAAATTTGTTTCAGCAGTTTTTGCAGATGAAAACTTTTAAAACTTCTCTGTCAAAAATTACCTTATCTTCTTTATAACACTTTAAATTGGGCACGACCAGGCACAATAGCAACCTTCAATCATTAGGAATTTTTATTATGACCCAGCAAAGCTGCTTCAAACAAATATTACATCACAATAGCATGTGACTAGATGGTTTGGTAAAGTTTAAATGATTTGCTTCTGTGCTTAGTAGTGAGTGCGTTATGTTAGCACCTTTGGTGTGAATTGATGCATATATTCAACTTATGTTCCAATGTACAGGGTATGGATTGACACATGATTAATGCATACATGCATGTGTCATGAAAATGACAACACAAACTTTTTTCGTACTTTTTTCTACAAACTAAAATTTTTACAAATGTTTTTCATACCTTGATTTGATACATTAGACCTGAAAATTCCATTGTAAATTGACTAAAAACTTCTTGAGTTATGAAGTTTTACATCAAATCAACTTGCTACGCCTAGGCTACATGACTTTTCAAAAAAATGTAGGTACTAACAGTTCTGTAAAACACAACTTTTTTTGCATTTGTTTATTTGCATAGAAATATTACAATAATCTTTCCATCAAGAAATATGAGTAAGAACCTTTTCAGTTAGTGCAGTTCAGCATCCAGGAACATTTTATTAGACCTAGCCTTAGCCTAAGGCTACAGCCCATTTTTCAAAACACTTGCGTATGACAGGACTACTTTTTGGACTCAGATTTTTATAAAAAAAATTTCACAAATGTTGTTCATACCTAGTATGTGCATCATCCTTGAAAATTTGAAGTAATTCTGATGAAAAACTTCAGAGTTATGTGCTTTCGGATCGGAACTACCAAAGGGCTTAGACTACAAGAAAAAGACAAAACTTTATCATATTTAACAAGGTTACAAAGATTTTGTGTAAAGCACAATAACTTTTTCAAAAAACTTAAAAATTTACACAAATGTTCTACGAATATCTATTCATCCTTTCTGAAAATTTGAGTTCAGTCCATCAAGGGCGCTCCGAGTTATTGATTTTTGAATCGAGCAACCAGACTGTTCACACAATCACAGTGCATCAGACTGTTGTTGCTGCGTGTGGCTAGCAATATGTTTTTGACAGTTATTAGGTTTCAGTAAAATGTTGCATCACATAAAATAACTTGCTTGGTCTTTTGCAATCATATTCTACACATGTGTTCATCTTGTGAAAATGCATCTTAACTGAAAATTTAAGGCAAATCAATCAAGTACTTTTGACTCTAGCTATTAAGCAAAAACAAACCAAAGCAGTCTCGGAACTGCTGAATAGCACAGAATTCATGCTGCACTGAACTGAAANTGTCAAAAGACTACATTGGCAGAATATTTTTGTCCAACGACACATACGATATTTCCAAGTGGTTCAGTTATGCCAATATATCTCTCTAATAAGCCAAAACATTATTGTCAAATGTTTCAACATATATGATTGCAAGATTCAGAATTGAAAAGTTGCCTTGGTGCCTATCATCTTGCTGATTTAACAAAAGCCTATTGCAAAGTTTACAATAATATAATAATCATAGCAAAACAATGTGAACTTGGAAAGGCATGCTAGAAACAAAAAGCACTCACTTAAGGCTAAATAACTTTTTGCATGCACCCAAATACAAATGAAATAACACAAAGTTTTGAGTTACAAATACCAGATATAGAAAGTTAGGGCTAAGCTGTGCTTAGTCTGTTGATTACTAAGCATATTTTATAAACACATACCACAACCACCATTTGAAAAAGATTCTCAAAAACTTTGTCATACACAAAAAGGAGGTAAGGTACAGTTAAGTTGATCAGAATGTTGACAGAAAGAAAATGTGGGCCAATGAAAAAGTATGTTGGCGAAGACCAACATTTGATTTCCTATCCTTGCCGATAGATACTAATATAGTGAGTGCAAGACCAAAATTTGATATATAACTTCTGCAAGTTTATTTTAATCACCTCCAAAATCACAGCATCTTTGGCACACTTTCAATACTTTTAGTAGATTTTAGCTAAAAATTTGTAAGAACATTTTTAACAGTGTTGTTATCGGAAAGCCCGAGCAGCAAGTGCGCGAAGCTTCACACTGTGGTAACAGGCAACAAGAGGTCACATGCCATGATCACTCTATTATTGCTTGTTTGCACCATTATATGGGTGTTGTTCTTTGCACGCATCACGTTTGTGGTGGATCGCACATTCAACGCAACGCCAACAGAGAGATTGCAACAACATTCCCTCCTTTTGACAATGAACCGTACCGATTAACGATTGCACGTCCTTTTTATGAAGGCTGCAACTAGCACGCCACAAAATGGTGCTGTGGCCAAGGCCGTGTGAAGCTTTGACAACAAAGAACATGCGATCGGTGCGGTTTGTTGTAAAAAGGAGGGGATGTTCATGTTGCTGCAACCTCTCTGGTGGCGTTGCGTTGAATGTGTTATTCACCACGAACTGGCTGTGCGCAAAGATTAAGAACAACAATATATATATGTGGTGCAAGCAAGCAATAATAAGAGAGATTGCGACGCATGATCTCTATTGTTGCTTGCTGCCACGGTGCGAAGCTTTGCGCACATACCGCTCGGGCTTTTCCGATCGCAATACTACTAACAACTACTTGAATGTACAATGTAACTACAGTAGTAAAACTAGAGTACTACTACTACTACTAGGCTACTGCTAGCCTAGCTTAGGCTGAAGTTAAATCATTTCAGACGCAGATAATTTTTTACATCTTTTCTCTTAAACTATGATATTGGTTTGCGATTTTCTGTGTGCAAATTACTGTGGACGGTATAGCCTAGCTACAGGACTAGCCAGAACATTTCTTTACTGTTGGGATTGTCCTTACGCGCAATTAGCAACAGCAGCATTGCATTTATTGGTAGCAAGCAGCACTAGCAACCGAATTGTTTTCATGCACGCTTGAGCACCAATTGTACGGTCGGTTGCATTTCTACATGAAACCGACCACAAACGAAACTGAACTGCATTTCTAATTTCTACCGAGCAAATACTGTTTTGCGTTACAAAACGATGCTGCAAAAGTGATCTGCAGCAGCTTGAAATCTTATTCTCCGAGTGGAAAATACATAAATTCATCTTGCCTGGAGTGTACTACTGAATTTGGAATTGATAGAATTAGAAACATTTCAAAACTTGAAATGGAATAACAGTTTTATGAAGAAAAATTACGATATTTCTAAATAATATCGGTAAACATGTATTTTTCTAATTTATTTCGATAATATTCAATGTTCCCGGCTGCTCAGGATTCCAACTTTTAGACTGCGGATATCTCAGGCAACATGTAGTTAGGAACCCATTTTTTGAAGATGAACATGATTCTATTGTGTTGTTATGACGCAGCCCATCGTCATTCCGATAAATCATGTTTCATTTTTGAAATATATTTATTAGTAGATCATAGTAAAATGTTGATGTAATCAATCAAGGCATTACCAAAAAGCATTTTTCAGCATTGAACGAAGTACACGAGTTTCTGTCTCAGCTGACCGTGTAACCAGCAGTGATGTAGTCGAGACCGTAACCTCCGATACCGAGATCGAGACCTGGCTCAGATTTCGTGACGAGACCGAGACTTTGTCATAAAAGCCGAGACCGAGACCGAGACCTGGAATTCGAGACCGAGACTCGAGACCTCACATTTCTATGATGGTAATTAAAACTAACTCCTTGAATAACGCAGTAACAAAATAAAAGGCACATCGCCAAATATCAAGATTATAAAAAATATCCGAAAGTCTCGAGACCAAGGACTCGAGACCGAGACCGAAATCGTTCGAGACCGAGACCGAGACGAGACCTGAGA
>JGI24158J21664_10001539_pt1 | contig 26221 bp, 11 predicted proteins | sample Ectturendosymbi3_FD_21664 | JGI IMG/M metagenome (IMG submission 21664) | reverse complement strand
GCTCTGCCAGAATTTTTTGGGAGATCTGTTCCGTAAAGCCTCAGCCATGGCATCAGCTTTGCATAGTAAGTTTCAGAACTGAAGTAAATTGACCTGAACCCCTTCAGACAGAACTTATACAACATCGCTAGTACTGAAGTTACTATTACCTAATCTTTTCAGTTGGGTTGTGATAACTGCGAACGATGGTTCTGTTACACCAGTCACGACCCCTAAGGGGTGATAACGCAGTGATTTGGGTTCAGCAGTAACATTTTAAGCATGGGTTCTCATTGCTGAATCCACGTCCGTCTTCGCAGAAACAAAGTCTGGTTGACAGGCCTAAATAACCGCCCGATATATGAAGTCTAATTCTTTTCAAATAGTTTATATCAGGAAATATACACTAATAAGATACATGATTCGTGATACATATAACTTTTATTCAAAGCATATAAATTCAAATGACAAGTGAAATGGTACTCACCAAAGTACAAGGGTTCAAGGTCTTCAAGCACCTCTCGACATGTTACAACGCTCGCATAACACTCAATTATTAATTCTATTCTCTTAATAGTCGCGGTGAAATGATCTACAATCTTTTCGAATTGCGTTACATATTTATAAGCATAAGACTGAAGCTTTAGTATTTAAGTGACCATCACTAGTAGAATTTACTCCATTATTTTAGCATGCAGGTTGTTACAAGATTCAATCAAAGCTGAGACTTTATAAAATATACGTCTGTCTGTTTGACTGGTAATTGCTGAACTGATAGTGTCACATTCATGCTTTGCCGCGATTAGCTTGAATCTCGATGTGCGCGGAACAAAGTTTGTGCAATTCAAGGCGGAAATTTATCATTAATCAGATTGTCAAAGCTACTGTTTTTAGTCAGCGGCTAGCGACTGTGCTTGATATGTCAACAATTCGATAAAGCACGAATGTAACTAGCTCACGAATACAGCACAAGCCTAAGCAACTAGTCATGACGAGGCTACCCTGATACAGCACTTCAGCTTGACAGAGCCTTTCTTGGGCAAACCGTTCTGCTGTAAATTTAATTGGATCAGCGAGTTACCACTTTTTATTCCTGATCATGCCGGAATTTGTTCGCGGACTATGGCTTAACCTTGACCGTTGGACGAAGGCGGAATAAGCCAGGCTCTCTTACCTGATCATGCCGGATTTTGTTCGCGGCTATGACTTAACCTTGCCCTTTGGACAAAGGCGGTAAGAGAGGAATCTCTAACTGTCTTTCAGTCCAGATGAGACGCTATTTATACTCCTAAATCGTCATGTGACTTGGAAATTCCCATTTTCTTCAGGTGTTCCAGTTGGTTATTGTTTGCATAATTGTTTGGTGATTGGCTGATTTTAAACGCTCTCAGAACCATCAGGTAATTTTTAGGTACTCGGGTTTTCACCTGGTCTTGACTAGTCGTCATGTGATTTCGCTTGTTTCTTGTGACTGCCTTGTGATTCAATCTTGTGATTGCTGACGTTTTAATGACGTTTTCTTTAGAATCATCTGACTTAGTAATGAGTTTTTATTGGCTGTAGTCCCTTTTCGAATCTGTCCTGGTTGTTTCAGGCTTGCGAATCTTTCAGCAAGCTTGTTTTCTGTACAGTAATAAAGTTGTTGCAGGCAACCTGCCTGTAACAGTTCCACAGTTCCTGCATCCACTTGCAAAGAAAGCAATTGGAAAGCGCGGTTTCGTCGAAGCAATGGCAAGGACCTTGTTGTACAATTTGAAATGTACAAGTTATGGGCAGAGTGTTCTTCATTTTTATGCGTTACTTGGAAAGGGTTTGTTAAAATTTCTCACTAGTTACCTGCAGTGCTTTTGTCTTTCAATAAGTCTGCATGTCTTTGTTAAAGTACACAGGCCCGTAGCCAGATTTAAAGGTTTGGTGCAGAAACGTACATTTTTAGGAGGGCATGAATTTTGTTTTTGTTATATTTTTAAAACAATTCTTCTGGGCACAACGAAATTTGGGGAGCATAAAAAAGTTGCTCCCGCAAGGCCCTCGTGGCTACGGGAGAGCACAGACCTCAGCAGTTTATTTTATAAAATGATATATCAAGAACCACACTATGCTAATAACAATATTGCAACATGTAACACAGACACATAGGGATGTGTCAATAGTGCATTGCGTGAGGACACACATTATAGTCTATAGTACACCACATCGTTTGTTCTTGTTTGTTGCTGAAAATCGTTCAACTTACAGTTCCCGCACTTGGAATGATCTACAGTTGCAAAAGCAAAAGACGCACCGCAAAAGCCTCGTCGTCGAAAGATTCCTCGTCAACGCTAGAAGCTACAGTGAACCACAACGCATTTCCAAACTGTTGTACAGATTCAAAACTGTTGATATCTACTTGCAAACTGTTCTACATCAGTGTTTTCACAGATAAATAACATGATTTTCTTCGATCGTGATCTAATGCAGAGAAGCACTCAGCATACCGATAAGACCAATATCATAGGATTTGGTGAAAACAGAAAATGCATATGCATGCATCTATGACAACAAACGTTCAAATATAATAAGTATGCCTTTATGATTGCAGGCCTGTATATAAAACTGATACTTGGTGATGTAAAAAGCAGTAGCTCCATGCAATTGCAGAAGTACATAAGGCTTGTTTCAGATTGAGATCACCTTTCAATGATAGTGTAAGATAATGGAAGAAACAAAACGCTGTATCAGTTCTGAATAAAGGGAAATTAACAGTGGGCAGGTCTGAGAACAGGTCGGTGATTGACAGAACATTCGGTAAAATTTCGATACAAACGATTTTTCACAGGTCAATAGTTGGACAAATTCCGAAGAGTTTGATATAAAATTATTCAACATAACCCCCTTGGAAAGTATTTCAATACTGAATCGAAATCGAAAGTCGCGCAACACGAGAATCTGGCAGCGAAACGCATTTTTGTTGTTAGAGTACCTTTGCGATTTTTCTTCTCATTTCGTTTAAACAAAAATAACCCCCGCGATTCTTTTACAGATCAATAGTCGGAGAAATTTCAAAGATTTTGATATAAAATTTTTTATCATAACCTTCTCGGAAAGTATTTCAATATTGAATTGAAATCGATAGTCGCGCAACACGACAATCTGGCTGCGACATGCATTTTTGGTGTAGTACCTTTGCGATTTTTCTTATCATTTCGTTTAAACAAAAATAACCCACGCGATTTTTTACAGATTATTAGTTGGATAAATTCCGAAGATTTTGATATAAAATTTATCATCATAACCCCCTCGGAAAGCATTTTAATATTGGATTGAAATCAAAAGTCGCACAACACGACAATCTGGCAGCAAAAGGCATTTTTGGTGTTAGAGTGCTTCTGCGATTTTTCTTCTCATTTCGTTTAAACAAAAATAACACCCGCGACTTTTTTAAAGATCAATAGTCGGATAAATGCCAAAGATTTTGATATAAAATTTGTTGTCATAACCCCTCGGAAAGTATTTTAATTTTTAGTTGAATTATCACTAATTTTGGAAAACTTGTTTGCTTTGAACAATGTGTATGAGCTTGGTGCAACATATTTGTAAGTTTTTTTGCTTTGGATGTTATGTTCAGAACCTGTTGTTTCATTTGCTTGCGTTCGTTTTGTCTTATCAGCTCATTTTCTGCCTTTTAGAGGATTTTCAATTTTACGCTCGAACCTCGTATCCATTAGAAAAAGTGCGGCTGGAAAAGTCGTGGGGCTCACTTTACCTAGGTGACAGGTGTTAACGTTAGGTTAGGGTTAGGTTAGCTTTAGCTTAGGTTTAGGGTTATGTTAGCATTTGGTTAGAGTTAGTTTAGGGTTAAGGTTAGGGTTAGGTTTAGGGTTTATCTTTTAGGTTTACTTCATTTCTACCAAGCCTACTGCGCTCTCGTCTTGCGTTACTGTTGCGTCACAGGTGGCGTATTAAATTTAATAAGTTCTCAAATTCCAAGATCCACAGGCGTATCTATAGCCACTGCCTGCAATAAAACTGTTCCTTGTCGTAGATCACACGAATAAAGCACAGAAGAAACAGGTAATCACGTGCAGTTAGCTAGTTTTATTATAACAAAACATAGTTTACTTTTCAGGCTTTTGCTTTGGCCAAGCCATTATTTTCTCTTGTTTAGTCAAGAACACCTTAAGCATCATCCCAAAACTGTTCTTAAGCACATTATTCAACGGAGTGACACCAAGCGTGCAAATGTAATAAGCCAGGAAGCTGGTTTGCAGGGATGCTGGGATAACGGTGCAGCATGGCGAGCAGTAAAAAAATAGGACAATGGAAAATTATAAGAACAAAGAAATTGTGACCAACATGTTCGTTTCTGTTGAGCTACAATCAATGTGCACCTCAAAACTAATAACATAAATAAATTTATTGCAACCACAATGCCGCATTGCCCTGAGCCGACCAAAGAGAGAGTTGAACTGACAACCATCAGCATACCAGCAATAGAGATTCCCCACATGACTGAATTCACTCTGTTGTCACTGATACAAATTCAATGTTAAATGTGGCATAATTGCCATGCCACAACCATTCTGAATTTTCTTGTTGCGCAAATACAGCTGCAATTAGCAATGAACTTAATTTGATTTTGATAAAACAAGAAATTGCCCTGATACTGTTATGAAAAAGGCATTTCCACCCTTGTTGCGCTCTTTTTCAAAGGGCAGGCTGGACAATGCCTCTGTCATTTTCCCGCATTCTAGCATCCCTGCTGGCTTATGTACTATATTATGAAGTCCTAAAAGTTAGGTGAGAATTACACACTGCTTTATGTAAAATCTAAGAAATTTTGGGAATTTTGAACTCATCTTCAGGGAATTTCTAGTCAAAATTTGTGGGAACCCTGCCTAGCGGTTTTTCACTAGATCTAGTGCTTTTTAGACTGACGTAGTGATCTTGTGGACTTTTCACTTCAATCTAGTGATTTTTGCAAAGTATGTGTTTGAAGATCGGTTGTTTTTTGTAACTTTCCAGCCATGATTTTAAATCCGTGAATGATTGATTACGTGAATCGTTGATTGAAGACTTGCAGTTGCACCAACTAAACGAGCAAGTGTTTCTAATTTGAGTTTCCTATTGTTTTCACTTTACATACATTTACCTGGTCGTTATTGCTGCAATGTTGGCCATGGTGGTGGTTTCATTTCTTTGCTGGCACACTGCAGTTGAAATTGATTAAATGTTAGATTCAATAGTCACAAAAAATAACAATACACTTTTGTTGCAAAAAAGCAATACACTTACACTAATAGGTTGATTAGTGTGAAATGCTCTGTGAGTGGTGTCATTTTCAGCTACTGAAAAAAACATGAAAATTTTGGTATGAGATTTTCCAGGGTTCAGCATAATCTATTTCAAAAAATTGTAAATTATGTAAAGGTTTTTGGCAATAGACTAAATAACGGAAACATTTCAAGCAAAACAGCAAGGCCTTGGCTACAGAACCGCCTGAGGATCTTCTTATCAAAACCTTATTCAACCGCCACCTGCGACATGACAGTAACACATGACGTGAGTGTAGTAGGCTTGGTAAGAATGTTTGTACTGAATGCAAAACATAAACCTTATCCTAACCCTTAAATATAACTCCTAACAGTTAACATAACGCCTAAACCTAAAACCCTGAATCTAAAGGAAGTGGCTGTGGAACCACCCATGGACCATCTTATTTCAAAACTTACTGCACCATACTGCCTTGCACGATGCAGTTCGAATAAAGCAGTCGTTTGTCACTCAAATGCTGTCTTTCTGGTAGTGTAACGGATAAGTTTCAAGTCTGCGATGCCAATGGTTGTGTTTTCGCCTCTCACCTTCACACCTTATGATTTCCTAATAGTAACTGCTTGCACATTTCAATTCGTGGGACTACTTTTTCTTTGCTTTTTTAAAAACTTCATAAACTTTTCTTTTAGGGGTTAGTGTTGGGGTTTGCGTTGAGTTAGGGTTAGATTAACGTTAGTGCTAGGGTTAGGTTTTAGGTTTGCCTTTTACGTTTAGCATGTTTCAACCAAGCCTACTCACTGCATTCTCGTGTGTTACTGTCATGTTACAGGAGGTGGTTGAATAACTTTTCAAATATGAAGATCCACAGGTGGTTCTGTAGCCACTGCCAAACCTAACCTGTAAACCTAAGGCAGTGGCTACAGAACCACCTGTTGATCTTTAAATTTGAAAACTTATTTGACCACCTCTTGTAGCGTGACAGTAAAGCATGAGGAGAATGCAGTAGACTTGGCAGAGACATAGTAACCGCAAAAGGTATACTTAACCTTAACCCTAACTATAGCCCAGTAACCCTAACCTAACACTAAGCCGAACCGAAAACGATTGGCACAACAGACTTTAAACGCAACCGCTATGACACCAGTGCCGCTTGAATGACAAACTCAGAGTTTTATTCAAGAGTTTTATATATCATCCAAGGCAGTTCAATAGTCACTTCCAAACAGCAAACTTCCATGCAAATATTTGAATCAGGTGATTTTTTTCAGATCTAGTGAAATTTTTTTGTGAATCTCGTGATTTTTGCAGAGCAGCCTATGGCAGCACTGGCTGGTGCATAGTCAATGCTCAACTGCTGGAATGTATCACATGAACATGTTTTTTCATTTTGTAGTTATGCCAGTTAGTGGAAGGTTAACCGCCATGCTGTATCATGTTTTTAGCGGAATTCACAATTTGTTGTTTTTAGTGAAATGTGCAAGAAATAGCATGTGCCTTTAAAAAATGCAACAGCAGCAGTGCGGTTCAGCCAAACCTGCAGAAATGCAGTTTCTTTGGACAACCTTCTAGCACATTTGGCACTGGAGTTATGCCTGCGCAAAACACATGCCAACAGCACAATATTCACAAAAACCGCTTGAATTTAATTAACCCGGCAGTGAAAAGTGTTATGTGATTTCCTTTCCTTTTCAGGAACATTGTCTTCCTGTTAGTATTTTGTTACTGTACATAAGTGCCATGACTTGTCGGGTTAGATTTTAAGTTTATCATGAATATGTTGAAACAACCATTTGAATTAGAACTTGAGTTTACTAAGTTGTTTTCATATGTAAAGACACACGAGTGGATTTTACCTGAAGTTCAAGATGTGTTTGCTACAAGCAGCATACCGGATCATGAGTTAATGGAGCAAAAAAAATTGTTAAACAAGCTGAAAAGTTCCTTGAATGACTTTGACATTAAAATATGGAATAAACACACTCAGTTTGTGAACCCTGCTGGCAAGATATTGCAAGCTGTTCGACGAGATGTCAACCCTGAGCTGCCAACACAAGCTTGGTGCAAGTTCTATGAAATATTGTCTTACGCAGATGTTATTCCACACAGCTGCAAAAGTACCATTTTTGCTATGCATCTGTGTGAAGCTCCAGGTGGATTTATTTGTAGCTTGAACCATTATTTGAAATCACATCAACAATTCAGAGGTGTGAAGTTCCATTGGGTTGCAAATGCACTCAACCCATATTATGAAGGGAATTCTTTGGATCACTGCATTTTAGATGATCGACTCATCTGCAATACTTTGAGGTCTTGGTATTTTGGAAATGATAATACTGGTGACATTATGCAGCCTGATTTTATTGCTGGTTTGCAATCTCATTGTAATAATAACTTGAGTCAAAATTGTATTGACATTGTTACCGCTGATGGTAGTTTTAACTGCCAAAATCAACCAGCAGAACAAGAAACGGTTGTTGCTCATTTAAAGTACACTGAGATGTTCACTGCCTTGCATTTTCTTTGCCATGGTGGCACACTTGTGATGAAGATGTTTACATTGTTTGAACACCATTCTGTGTGCCTAATTTATCTCTTATGTTGCTGGTTTGATTCTGTTTCTGTTACCAAACCTGCATCAAGCAAAGCTGGCAATTCTGAAGTGTATATTGTTGCTCGGGGCTACTGCGGTCTTGGTAAGACAATGGAATACTTGAAAAAATTGAAAGAGTTCCATCCATTTCAAACTGTAATCAAAGAAAATTGTGCCATGATTCCTTGCACTTTAATTCCAAAGAGTTTCTTGAAGCAGCATGTGGAGTGCACTACAATGTTTGCTGCTCATCAGAAAGCTGCAATCAATCGAAACTTGTATTACTACTCTCACAGGTCAAGCAACGATACTGCAGCAATTAAAAATTTGCAGCATGTTTTTACACAGCAGTATTTTGATGTTTGTGAACTACGTAGATTACCTCGCAAATACTTCATTGCAAAATCACCTGTACTTAAGTCACATTTGAAGCAGATTCCTCGTTTAGAAGGTACTTTTGGTCAACGGATAACTCCTTTATCTGTGCCTTTTTCTGAAGCTGAAGGACAAAACAAGTGTGACCAAACAGCTATGGCATTCAGAGACATAAGTTTTATGCATATGCCGCCTAACTCTATTGATATTGCTCAGGTTTGCATTAAGTCAGGAAAAGAACTGAATGACATAAAGTCGTCATTATATTGCACAACGGATATTATTGTGAGATACATCTCTGCTGCTAGCACAGTCCAAAGTAGAAATTTGCTATCAGCCTTTACTTTCGAACAAGCTTGTACAACAAGTGACTTCCTGGCTAATAAATTGATAAAAGAGCTGTGCAGTTGCACTGGATCAGTAATTGAAATTGAGGTTATTCCTGGAGTGAATCAAATTGGCCAGCATTTCAAGAGTACTGTATTTTCAAACATGAGCTCGCAGCAGTATCATTCTGTGTCTTTGTCTGATGTGTCAAACAAATGTTGTACAGAGACGCACCCAATATTGATTGTTAGTTTTATGGTGCTGTCAGATTTCTCCAAGTGGCCTGAATTATCCCTGAGATCTTGTTGTTTGCAAGTGATCATGGCAGTAATTAAATCATTATGCAATCAGGATAGCTGCTTGCTTGTTTTACCTAGTGTGTTGACCAGACTTGTTGCTCATGCTTTGTGGTTTCTTTGCCAATATTTCTCAGAAATAATGCTTCAGCCAATTTCACTTCGCACATCACCGCCTGCTGTAATGTTTGTTGGCAAATCTTTTCATGCTAGAACAGAGTCCCAAACGTCTGTATTGCTTAATGTTATTCAGAGTGCACTTGAGAGGCTGGGTTGTGATGATGGCACAGATGCTCTGGAGTTGCTTCCTGCAACTAAGCTAGTTGTGGATGAAGGTAGAAAAGAAACAATTCATGAGCATTTTGCTACCCTGTTGAAGCATGCCAATGAATTTTGCTTTGAACAACTTACTGCGAAATTTGAAAACTTAATTAATGTATGACATTGAAAATGCATCTTTCAAACATTCATGAATGCTTTGTTTTGATGAGGCAATATTGCATATTTGCTATGAAGCTATAGATTCACATTAGATAGATGCTGTAAAGAAGTTTACTTTTGTTAAAGTGAAAAAGTAAAATACACATTTGCTTCTTTTTTCGATGAATTCAACAAAGTTGGCATTTTTCTGCCAAATTAATGAAAGGGTTCCTACTGAGTTGGGAAAAGTATGGAAAAGTTTGGTGATTTTCTAACCTGGAAAAGCTGGAAAAATTTTTTGGTCTGTTAGTATGGAAAGAGAAAATGATTTTCCACACTTGATCTTTTGACATACATTTTCATAGTATGTATTTTATTCAAGACTGACATAATTTTACTCATATCGTGTTAAATATTAAAGTGCCTGTATTTGACCTGCATCATTTGGAAGATTGAAGTGTAGAAAAAGCCTGGGAAAGGTCTTGAGAAAGTCTGGAAATTAATGTAACCCTGTTTAAACTTATCAATTGTCAATTAATAGTTTGATAGATTTTTGTTTTTCTGTAACACGTTGGGAGCTGGTGTACGATATACTCACACTTTGAGATCCTGCATTAGCCACTATTTTCGTGCCACTTTGCAACACCATAACTTGTCAGGCGATTGAGCTAGAGAGCTGTTCAAACCCTCAAAAATGTGGTAAGTCTTCTAGTTGGGATTTTTTAATGGAAAGTTTCGGATGTCGTTTTTTGTGGGTAACGTCATGAGTGAGGTAGGTTTCAAGCTTTTTTGGCCCATGTTACTGGGGCCTGGGCACCAACCCCAAGAGCCATTTTTTGATTGAAGTTTTTATTGGAAACTAGGCTATAATCTGAGTATTTTGGGTCTTTGATTGGCTTTTTAGCATTTCTGGTTCAAAAGTTACGGCCTAAAAACATAAAATTGATTGATTAATTCCCTTAAAAACTTCTGAAGCAGAAATGCTAGAAAGCCAAGCCAGGGCTCAAAAGACTTAGATTATAGCCTAGTTTCCAATACAAACTTTGAGTCAATAATTGGCTCTTCTGGTTGGGGCCCAGGGCTCAATGACATCGCCAAAAAGGCCTAAAACCTACCTTACACCAGCACCCACAAAAAAACTGACATCTGAAACTTGAAGTTGTTATGAACCAAGCTTAAGCTCCTAATAATAATTGTTTTGAGCAGCAAAGCACAGTTGATCTTTCAATAAATTGTATACAAAAGGACTATTTTATTAAATCATTGACAGTTTCAAGTGTGTTAGAATTGCATGATGGAGTTGATTTCAATTTTTTTAAAAGATGTAAAATTAATGTCTTTTGTTTAAGTAGTAGGTACTAGGCCATTTTGGTAGTGCCATTTTAAAAGAGATTTATTGTCATTTATTTTATAAAAGACTAAACAATTCTATTTATCATATGAAACAGAATGCAAATTTGCTACTGACTTGTATTGCATTGTTACTCAAAACATGAAGAAAAAGCGATGATTTGAGCTGTGTTGGTCTCATAATTACTGTTTCACCCTGATTTTAGCTATTGAGCTTTAAATTCATAGGGGGAATTTGCTGCACTTACAGTATGTTGCTGCTCAGTTCATTGTATTTGTTGCACTCAGGTAGTCACTGATGTTTTTAGTATAGCTTTTGAATGGGTAATTTCAATTGTGTCCATTGTATTTTACAAATCGTCCTTTTTGAATTAATTATGTGTACCAGGCCCATTGTTTTGACAATGTACAGGATCATGAGCCATCGTGGTGAAGTAGCTTAGATTTTGTTCATAAACTATTTGCTCCATTTCAATTTGTGAATAACTGCATTGTACAAAGTGTTATCCTGCAGAATGATTTGGTCCATTTAGTGGAATAGTGTAAATGGCTATTTTGCACTACCTCAGGGTTTTTTTAAGGAAAATGTTAGGTACCTGGCACCAGAAAAATTTTCCTACTAAATTTCATATAATTAGAGATGTGTTGAGCGTCATCGATAGGCCATGAATTTTCACTGATTCTAGAGACCTAAATTGGTCCCTGAAACACCTTAAAAAACCCCTGCACTAGCTATACACTGAATCATGTAAGAGAACATGTGAAATGAGTCTTTCATATTTGTAAACAATAGCTGTTTTGAAAAGTTTTTTACACAATGCTGCTGTTTTTATAGTTGCAGTTTTATTAAGGTATGGTGGAATAAACACATGTAATGAATGGTAGAATAACAAATGCTGTGTATCTTTGAATAGAACAGTTGCAGGTGGATTATGTTCATGATTAACTGGTTATATTGCATTTTAATTCAATGTGATAAATTCATTTATTACAAAGTTTTCTGCTCACTTAAAAGATAAAGTGCCATCAAGCAGTTCTTTATTGCTTTCAGTGCAGCAGTGAGTTTTTGGGTTTTGATCATACAGGTGTTCAAACAAAGTAATTCGGTATAATGTTGATGTTGGTCCACTGTATTGTAGGAAGTGTTAATAGTTGTAATTTTATTATGAACATCTCATTATGGCTTGAAGTGCAATTTGCTGAATACGTAAATGTTGAGTTAGACGTAATGGATTAACACTGTAAAAATTCCAGTTCATTAACTGTATTTCTGATATGGAAGAATAAATTGTTTTTTGGCCAATATGATACCATAATGCGGCATTAATTTAAGTGTCAAAAGTTGTTATAAATTATGTACTGATACAATGCAGTGAATAACCTTTGCATTTGTTATGTATACATTCTGTGTGATTGTATGTCATCATGTGTTTTTTCAGTTTAACTCTGGCTTTACAGGGTTAATTAACTCTGTCAGAGATTTAGTGTTATGTTACATTGTTGTGTATCCAACGCCAACAAGAAATTCAACCTACGCAAAGGGAGTAGAAGAGTTGTTCTATGTCAGACTTTGCTTCCTCCCACATGCGGAAGCATGGTTGGACCAAAGGTTATAGCTGTTTTTTGTACGTCATTTTGCGTTTTGCAAAAAGCACAAGTTTTATGTTGCATTACAGGTAAAGGCCTTGGCAAAAAAGAAAATGGCAGATCAGATCCAATTAAAGTGAAAATCAAGGCTGATACAGCAGGGGTAGGAAAGGCTTAAATAAATATTGTGACACTGATCTGCTTGTCTACATTTGTTTTCAATGTGAAGTGTTAAATCGTTTTTTTTTAACCAAGACATTGTGTAAATGAGTCGCTGCTGTATTTTTCGTCGTTTCTGATTGTTTTTGCAGTACAGTACATTGAACATAGATATTGATTGCTGCGAGATATTTTTATAGAAATGTGTAAGTTCGGTTGATTGCACATAGTGTAAGCAGATATCTGAATGTTCAAAACTTTGGTATGCGTTAAAGATTGGTCATGATCCAGGCAAGCAATTCACCTTCCACTGGTGGGAGCATGCGTTCGAGAAAGCCTGCAAAAATATCAAAGTCCACGAAACTGAGGTGAGCTAAACACTACAGACTTGTCTTGAGAAGAGAACAAATATCAGTGTGTGCGAATGCTTCCGTTAATTTCATGATAGTGCTGTGTTATCTCTTTATTGTTTTCCAATGGAATGATTTCCGAAGCACATGTGTTTTAAGCTGAACAATACACCACTCTATGATTCCTGCGCAGAATGGAATACATTTATCTTCCGAAAACAGTTTGTCCGAGACGAAGCTTTCGAAGACAATAGTTGACAGAAAAGCATTGTATGGTCGATTTATTAAGGTAAGTTGCAGATAATACGACCAGTGTTTTCAGACTTGCACTTTGCAAACTGATCAAAAGCGCCAATCAACTGCGTTTGGTTCGCTTCACAGCTTGTCACCGGAAGACCAGTCGAAATTAATTAAAGTTCTGCCATGATAATGAAAATACAGAAACAGACGGAAGAATTTAGGCTGTGATAGAATTTAAAGAGACTAACTGCTCTGATAAAATTCAGAGCCAGGGAAATCGTTAACTCCATTGACAGATTAAAGATTCACCTTTGACCGAAGTGTTGAGAACTCATAAGTCAAATCATGTGTAACGATAGAAGGCAAACGAAGTTGCCTTGTTTTTTGAATCTTTTGCCAGCTCTCCTTTGAATGCACTTGCTTTTCATACCAATTGTAAATGAAAATCCATGTGCAGTACACGACAACTGTGATGTATTTACTGGCAACCAGTATGTAATGTCGGAAAGGCCGTTTATCTTAGGGTCTCATCGACTTACTTCAACTAGGATTGGGTTCAAGTAAGCAATTGCTTAATTACCTACTTGAAAACCTTTACCTGTATAATTTTCCCCCTCTACATCTTAAAGTAATTTGTTTTTAGAAAAGCAAAGATCGTAGAAGCTACATTACATCTGCTACCAAACGCAGTATTGCACGTGGCGTGCATCAGCACGCATAAAACAAGCAATTAAGCAGAAATGAATTCGTGTCTGTACAATGTTGTTTCTTAGTGACAATTGTTGATTAATGTCGAGATTACGGTTGTGAGCTGGAGGCCCATTCCATTGGAATGATTTCTGGCAAACACGTGCGAATATATCTGAACAGTTCAGCAACCCGAAGCCATATCAGCACTTGCACAATGTTTGTGTCAAGTAATCGGAGAGAATCTACTCGAGCGTGGAAGTGTGTCTTAGTCAATGCTGGAAATGATTCTGTTGCAACGTGCAAACACTGTACTTCGACATTTAAAGCAAATCACTGCTTCTCTTACTTATCACCTCGAGAAGAAAGAACCAGTGCGGGTTTTCTTCATGACTGTAGCGCCATAGACCAAATTTTCACTATCCAGCAATTTTTCAAAAAATCTTGGGAGGATGCAAAATACGTCTGTGACACATGCTTAGTCGACCTCGAGAGAAAACATACGACCTGGTTCCTTGTGAAAAGCTTTGGGGAGTGTTCCGGGAGGACGGTGTTGAATGTCGCCTGTTACTGGCCGTCAAGTCTGTGCAAGTCCTGCTCAGATGTTTGTGTTCGAGTCGGCAGAGTTAAATCACAACCGCTCACCGTTGGTGTTGAACTCCGAAAAACCTGTGTGCTGTCACCACTCCTCTTTATAGTCTACATGAATTGGGATGACAGTTACCGCCGAGTTGACGAGGATGCCACTGTTCGAAGCTGCAGGATCAACCGTTTGATTTTTGCGCACGATTTGGTACTGCTTGCATCTTGCATTTTGAATGGGGTCTTCCACATACACTTGATCGGTTTTCTGCTGCGTGCGACCAAGTGGGGATAAAACGTAGCACTGAAAAGACCGAGGTATTATGTCTCTCCAGAAACCAAGGGCAGTTATGCCGGAAGTGAGCGACAATACGCTGCAGCAGGCTGAGGGGTTAAGCATTGGTGTGGTATTCACGAGTGACGGAAGTTAGAACAAGGAGATTGATACGCGGATTGGTGAAGCAAACGCAGTTTTGGATAAATTTTATCGCTCTGTGGTCGTAAAACGGGAGCTTTCAAACACCGCAAAGCTGTCACTTTTTAAATCGGTTTTTGTTCCGATCCTCACCTGCGGTCATGAATCTTGGGTAATGACCGAAAACATATTATCTCAAGTGCAAGCGGCAGAGATGAGATTCTTGCGAAGAGTCCACGGTGTGACACTTCGTGACAAAGTGCACAGCTGTGAAATTCGTAAAGTCCTGAATTTCGAGCCGCTTCTCCCCCGAATCGAGAGATCCCAGCTACGTTGGTTCGGCCACGTGTCCAGAATGTCCCAAGAAAGATTGGCGAGGCAAGTCCGGCTGTTTGCACCCACGCGAAAGCGGCCCAGAGGTTGTCCAAGGACCAGGTGGCGTGATTACATTTCCAACCTTGCACGGCTGAGGAGATTGTAGTTGACCATGAGTTCAAGTCATCCTAGGGCTGCAGCCCCGTGACCCTCCCCAGCAGGCATGGAAAGGAATGAACAAATGAGAAGGAAGAAGGCATCTGTCTGAGCATGGTTGCTGGCGTTGCGTCAAAAACAGTAACTTCAAAGACCAAAAACTGACTTCCGTTATTGTGCAGACCAAGCAGAGACCAAGCTGAAACTGTCCTCGCCAATTGCAGCCGACACATCGCCAATTGATAATCTTGAAAGATATATACATATATAAATAAAGAGGGTATGAAGACATCTCAAACGGTATGGGCTGCACACTTAATATCAAACCTTGAATATCGACTTCAGAGTCTTAAAATCCCAACAACACAAAACGCGATGAGGAAAATATTTCTTTCATATGCTCGAAAGGTCAAAGGTGACATAAAACAGGATTTGTTAAAACACTGGGTCATAGGATCGATTCCCACCCTCCCCAAATGAGTCACGTAAAAATCAACGGTATTATATTATATGCTGATCTACACCAGCGTGAGCCGTCAGTTCACTGCTTTGGCGTGATAAGAATAAGAAGCTGCCGTCACCACCAAAGCCAATGGCAACTTTCTGGGAATAGCGTGTGTTTGTTTCTGTTGTCTACGTATTTTCTTGAAGTCTTCAGTCTTTTACATCATTTCACTTGTTAGCTTTTGTTTGCAATTTATTAGACTGAAGATGCGCCACTGACGTGAAATCGATTTCGAAGCAAAGCACTTTGCGATCAGATTCGGCTGCGTCACCCTTGTAGTATCTTGATGCTGAATCTGTGAGAGTCGTGTTACGACAAAAATAATAGAAATGAGAAAGATTTTCAAGAGATGGATAATAATGTTCTGCACAATCTTGTTAGCAACACTATGGGATAAATTTGTCTGTATTTTTGGGCACTAAAACACGATAGAATTCACTGCTAAAGATGATGCGAAAGTTTCTCCAGATAAAGTCATATAGTGACGATGATGATGTACAGCAGGGGCCGCCAACCTATGTGAAACAGTGCTGCTTGTTGGGTACCAATTAACGCGAAGGGCTATTAATCTGATACACAATTCTAAACAAAATTTTGCTCAATTTGCCTTTATGTTATCATTAATTATATTAATCTATATGAAGATACCCATCATCTTAATGCTATTTTCAAAACAGGCCCGCGGGCGACCAACGTGGTCCTCGCGGGCAACCTCGTGCCCCGGGCACCATGTTGGTGACCCCTGATGTACAAGATCTCTCACAAAATAAATAAAAGCAGAAGAACTTGATGACATTCACTCTAAAACAGAGGATACGTCTCACAGATATCAAATCCAGTAAAGTATCTTTGCTCGCATTAAAAAGAACATGGCATTTTACGAAGCAAGTGAAGGATACCCTGAGCTGCTTAGGAAATTGAAATTCTGCCTTGATTCTTTTCCACCTTCTTCAGTAAAATCTGAAAGATGCTTCAGGGTTGCTGGAACGTTAATATCAAGGCTTCGATCTTCGTTAAATGAAAAGATTGCAGAGAGTTTGTATCTTGTACGAAGTTGTTTTAAAAAATAACTATTTGCCGGTGATGATGTGATTTCATTTTTGCAAGGGTTTTAATTCCCTTGCAAGGTTTTAAGCGTGAAGGTCTTTTTTCCTGATTTGCTTGCTTTGCTTAAGTTAATTAATAATCTGCCAAAAATTAATTATTACCAAAAAAGTAATTCAATGCCACTTGAACCCAGTTCTTACTCATCTACAGAGCGGCGTCCTTGACAACGGTCGCGTCGTCAAGAGCGATTCTTGTGCTCCTGTAGCGACCCCAAGCGACGATGATAACGATCGTCCAACGAACAACAACCAGACACTGACGGACGACGCGCTGTTCAACGCTTGTGGAGGACGCACCGCTCACAAGTGTGTTGGCAGATTTGCTGTTTCTTAAGTAAAACCAGTCAGTGTCGCGGTTTTTCGTGCTTGGAGCGAGTTTTTTTTCGTTTTTTCAGCGCCTGAAGTGACAGCGCAATGGTAACAGTGAGAACCCGGTCGTGGATATACGTAGATGTGTGGTGACGTGGCTGTTGCCGTTGATGACGCAATCAAAATAGCACTTAAGGGCTGAGCAGTGTTCCTAAGTGGAGGGGTTGCATGGGCGGGCTATTGCCCCTAGAAAAAGGCCTGACCAAGTTTTGGCAGGTGAAGGCGAGAATGGCCTAAAACCACTACACCAGCTTTGTTTGCTGGAAGCAACCTTCCGTAACAACTCCGCAGAACTATTTGCTGTTGAAGCCTGTAATCTTGACGCCGTATTCAATACCATCATGCCAAGGGTTTGTTGAGCAATTGTGACGTAGCAGGTAAAGAACGGGTATCTTTCCATCGCTGACTAAACACAGTGTTTTTTAATACTGACTCGTGTACCCGACCGTTACTGCCTCCTGTGCTCGACCGTTGCTGGCTCTTCGAAAAACAAAAGATGTGTAGAATAATTGCAAACTGATCCAGTAGTCTTTGTTTTGGATTTGGTGATTGTTTACTAGCGAACACTACAAGCAACAGTCTCACCAAGAAAGCGAAGATTTGTTTTTGAGTTACTCGTTTTCAATAAAAGACGACAAAGTTTATGTTCACTTGGATTTAACATTCACTGTGCAGTTTTTTACCTTTCTTGAAGTGGGGCACCAAACGTGTCTTCTTTACCTGCAGGGGGGCCAGACACGGCCTTCGTTTGAGCGGGAAACTGGCCAGGCTGGCCCAGCAAGAGAGCTCAACAGAACAGGTGACGCTCTACCGTAGATAGTACTTTAGCCATGCGCTAGGCTTTTTCAACAAGTTTATGGCAACGTGGCCGCAGAAGGTAGTTATGTGAAACTTTAGTTTATTGTTAAGTTAGCCTTACGGTTGAATTTATTCGAAGAAAATCGTGAAGCAATCGCCTGCATGCTGCTGTGTTGTGAAATTGTGATAGGTTTCGAATTCATTGTTTACTTAACAAGTCTTATTTCGTAGCGTGCTATTAAGTTTCTAATATTGGATATATTTCTTTGAAACAAACATTCAATTTGAGGGAAAAAGCGAGGGCTATTAAAGTTAGTTTTTTTTGCAATTTGAGACGCCATGGATACCAGTGTTGGTAGTAGTTCCTCCGACTATTCTTGATAATTTGTGCGACATGATTTTTACTACACGCGCGTGAATGCGACTTCGCTGTTCAGGGTTCTCCCCCAGTCGTCGCCGACAAAGCGAAACCGGATGTGACGAGCGCCGGTGACGTCACACGTAAACCAGCGAAGAAGCTGAAGAAGAAGAAAAAGAAGAAGGGCGTCGAAAACCGATGCAACGTTGCGGCAGCGGAACAGTTGGGTGCGGGTGACGTGGAGAAGTCTCGCGGTGGACACAAGAAGAAGAAAAAGAAACGTTCTCTGGATGGAGTAGAAAATATAATGTCGCCTGTTAAGCGCAAGAGACAAAAAAAATTAACTAGAAACACTGGAGACACTTGATCTGATGGTTTATTATTAAACTGTAAATGTAGTTTTCAAGAAAGCGGAAAACGTTTTGATGAAATACGAAGTGGTTTCTGGTGCACACCGGACTCAGGCAGAAATTTTCGGCGGAATTAACCATAACATAACTAGAAAAAACACTGTTTTTACTGAAAAGTTAAAATGTTATGCACATTTTGACCTTGTTTTGCCAAGTAAGCAATTTTCAACGTTACCCAAAGGAAAAAATACGAAATACTCGAAAAAAATTGCCCCAACTTATTTCTTCCTCGAAATGAAGTTGTGCGATCGAAATTGTGAATCAGAAAAACTTTAATTCTTTTGCGTCACCAAGACACAGACAAAAGTAAATAGCTGTGCAATGAATGGCGAATAAGGCACCGCAACGGAAGTGATGAGAACGAAACAAAAAGTGGCGATGGTCGGACCGTGCGTGGATTAAGCGCAGGCGTACTCGGCAGGACGACGTCTGCCATGCAGCGTTTTGCAGTGACTGTGATGACTGCGTTATAAGAGAAAGTCTTTGCCATATGTTGCAGGATCCTAGCTTAAGGTTGTGTGCTTGGCAGAAACACATCAGTGTTTTGATTTATGCTTTTTTGCCTTGGCTGGAAGTTGTCAAAAAAACTTTGAATCATTTTAAGTGGTAGGAGGGGGGGAGACTTACACTGGAACTGCCCCGCCGCGTTTCTACTCAACAACTGCGCGTTTTTCACTCTTTGCTACAAGTTGGTTTTATCTTCATTAAAACTTCACGAAATGTAAAAGAAGTACGAATTGCCCTAACGGAAAATTAGTCTGTATTATGGTTTTACCTTTTTTTTGTACTTCATTAACTTTCAAAAGATCGTATCGTGTATTTGTTTCAGATTTTGTTGCAGTTTTCGGTTACATTTTAACCTGTAGGAAAATTTTTTACCATATTGATATTTTCTTGCCCTGTTCGTCACGTATGCATTGAGGTTTTTGATCAAACCTGCAAATCTTTTCTCTGGAACAGGTGGTGAAGTTGATGTGTGGTATCGATTCCAGATACATTCGAAGATTATTATTTTGCTAAATGCCATCTTCAATCCGGATTAGACTTTATGTCCAGCATCGCCACTGGCGGTGCTCAAGAGCCCAACTCGAAAGAAATAATTAGATGTTGTTCTTCAAATATCGTTTCTGTAGCAACGGTGCATAGGAGACGACTGCAAGCTCCTGCCGTGGCAGCTGTACGTCCGCATCCAGCTAATATTTATTTGCATTTCGCTACGTGACCGTCATCCTTTGTTGCCACTGAAAGCAGCTAATGGCTAACCCCCCCCAAGGTCTTGAGCAGCCAACGAGCGGTTTTTGTTGTTGCCAGGAGACACCGCGCGATCTGTCCTCTTGTAACTGTCGCTCAGGTGGGGTCTATGTGAACGGGCAGTTGTTGATTTCGAAACACAAGTTTGCTGAGTTTGCAGGCCGGTAGGCCTTTGATTGTCTCGCCTTTCTGCTGTGTTCGCGATGGCTTGATTGTCGCAGAGATGCTGGCAAGGGTTTTGTGACCTCAACATCCGGATGACGGAACTGCAAACGTTCAAACAGCCATACCAGTGTTGCTAGTAAGTCTGGGACGAAGCATTCGTTATGTTGTGCCAAGCACTGAGCCAAACACTGACAGCAGATGCGAAATTCTATGTGTTTGCACTGTGTTGTGCGTGTTTGCACTGTGTTGTGCGTACTGCTGTGTCGCGTGCACGATCGGAAGGTGCCGACTGCGCGAGCAAATCCTTTACCATGATTCCGTATCCTTGACACTTGCAACATCGGCAGCAACTTTACCGAACCCACAAACGGTTGTTGTCGCCAGCCGTTTTTTTGCGGGGGTTCAACTGTGATATTTCTCGTCTCAGCAATCTCTCTACTTCTTAAGTTCTTACTTAATTGAGGTCATATTTTGCTGGAAAATTATTCTAAACAACTCCATCGTGATGCGTCTTGCTATCCAACTCATTACGCCGCTCATTTCCCTGCACCCTACGTGCAGTATTTATGGCTTACTACACCGATGTAGTCGCGGATTGAAAGGTTACAAGCTACTGCTTTTTTATTTTTTTCAAAATCATCCGACAGCTGTTGCACCCTTCGGCCATGCATCCACTGGTCACACGCTGCAATTTTTTCTTGGCTACTTCCAGGCGTTATGTTTTTCGCGTTTTATGTGACAAATGGAACATTTGCTGCTGAAGTTGCTCGGAAGATTTTCTTTCTTCAGGGGTGTAACGAGAGGGTCAACGCGGGGCACAATTCCCCGGGCGCCGAAAAGTCCCAACAATATCACAAGTGCCTTCTTCAACACAGTACATTTGCTTCCGAAATACCTCAGTTTCGAACATGGGGGCGCCAAACTTGCTTCTTGCCCCGGGCGCCATCTGACGTCGTTTCACCCCTGACTTTCTTACAAGCAAAATTACCCTGTGTCCCAGTCAGTCGGTGCATTTTTTAACTTATCAATCCACATACTGGCGACACCGTACGTAACAATGCTATTTCTGTTTGGTGCTTTATTCGCTGGAAAAAATAAAACGAAAAAGGCTCTTGGAACAATCATGCACGTTCTCATGGCCAACCTCTCCTTGTTTTGGACTGCATCAAGTTACCACCACCCAATTATGACGTGTCGCTCATGCAATTATTACGTATCGCTGACGCTCGTTCCGCAAACTGCTCGTTGAAGCCGATCGTAGTTGGAGCGTGACGCAAACGTGCGGCGATTTACTTTAAACCTGACTCGAGCTCACAGCACGAGGAGAACATACAGTAGCATCACATGGGATTAACGCGGTCGAAGCGAAACATGTTCCTCGTTTTTGAACATCGATTTTATTTCGAATGGGACGAAGAACGACCACACTGAAAAACGATCCACAAACACTCTGTATCTCCACTCCCTGGGTTGATCGGTTTGCTGTCTAGGTCAAAAGAACGTTTTTGCAACTTACTGCAGGGGGTCAGTCCCCCCTGTAGGTGTACGTTGCGCGACTGGATGCCAACTTCTTGAACGTTCGTTAGAAATGAGGCACCCTGTTTGTGTTATTCAAAGTTTTTAGTGTAACACTGATGTACATAGCGGCATACTTCGGGAAACTCGAATAATAATAATTTGTAAATAAGAAATGCTCTCCGCCGGCATGCTGCGAACAAGCCAGTCAAAACCACGTTTCTGTTGTTCTGTACCCGTTCAAGAGAAAGAAGACCACACGAAGGTCACGGCACAGTATCCACAGTAAAACAGCGATAGTACGGGTGGCACGTATATCAACTAGAAACAAGCGCGAGAACAAATGGCGATACGCACCTTCATGCAGGGTGCACCAGCAGCGATGGAATAAAATTGCTTGTAATAGAGGAAGACAGACATAAGTTACTTGTTGAAACAAACCTTATGTAAAAGTTGCAAGTTCTGGCATGTATTGCGAGATTTTATGATTGTGTTTGGAATCACGATCTGGCGGAAACAATTTTCTGGCAGTCGATGGCTTTTACGCAATCAAATTTTGCTAATTTAACGCCTTGTAAGAACTTTCGGCAGCATTCCGTCCACAACCATGACACATTAATGTGATGGAGCATTTCTAAATTATTTTTTTCGGTCGCAGTCACTTAAAAACCTTGTTTATGCAATCGTTAGAAATGAGGTTATTTCACTACAAATGCTAGGACAGTCGACTTGGTGTGTCGCATGCAAACGCAGTGCTGCTCCACGAGACCATCGTGGAAAACGATTGGAACTCCTTAAAGATTGCATGCTTTTCAGACAGTGTGTTGACAAGCAGGTCGGTTCTTTTTCGTTCATGGGCAGTTTGCGCAGGAACTTCACACCATAGGCGTAGCCAGGGGTTCCCTCCCCCCAAATTTTTAGAACATGTAGTCATTTTGTGCTTTGAGAGGCGGTTTCCCAAACAAAATATTGTTATTTGCCAAAAACCAAACACTTTGGGCCCCCAAATGTTTGGGCTGGCTACGCTAGTGCTTCACGCAGAAACTCAATTGCTACAAAATCAATTTGGCGACTGGCTTGCGTGAGCTACTTGCGAGGTTTACGCGTGCAAGCAGAACGCAAAAGTTTCGACAAATGCGCGTATTTCTGAAGTTATGTTGGTTAACCTATCATATCTAATGAGGCAAGTAGTTATAAAGAAAACTGCTTGTCAATTTCTACCGTTAGAGATGGTGTCATACAGCACTAAGAACTACAGCGCATCAGTTAAATCTACTCGTAAATTAATACCCAAGCTTTTTATAATATTTTTCACGTTAATAGAATGGAAAAAATAAGAAATGGCCCAGTGCACTTCCAATTTTTTTTACCTCAGAGCAATGACATTAAAAATCGCTCTTTACGTAGTGTTTCAATACCAAGTTTACAAAGGTACCGATGTTCACGTGCTGAACATAGTGACAATATCAGATTTTAACTATTATAGTTCTATTTCATTCGTCTGGCAGCTGAAAATTCAGCTTTGTCATAGCAACTCTCAAAAGCAGGAGTCAAATTCTAGAGAAGAGATGGTACACAGTACCGAAATAACTTTACGTAATACCTCAAGCATACGCAATTTGCCAAGTTTATACTTGTTTGGCAAAGCTCTTGTGAGGTTTACTTCACGCAGTGACAAATTCCACGTGGTATATCTGCACCTTTGCAAACCATGCTAAGTAAAGTTAGTGACCACAGGCGCTGCGAGGGGTTTCGTGCCTGGATCACGAACAATTCTTTAAATATAAATTTTTTTATAATGCACAGGAATTTCGCAGCTCAACGGAGTGTTTTTCGTTTGTGGATGTTAATTTGCGGGATTTAGTTTTCAGTGACAGTCAGAAATAGTTCGAACTGAACCTGCCAGACGATCCCTAAATAGCAGAAGCACATTCTTAGTAAAACTTGATTCAGCAATCCACATCCTCTGGGAGCGTGACACAACAGCTGGGAAAGTGTCATTTGAAATCAGGCGCTCACTTATCAAACCGCTTCAGTGAACGATCTATGGGCATTAGCTGTCATTGCACTAACTTTTCGACATACGCGGCAAGCCTGAGTAGCTTGGACAATTTCAAGGCACCGATCAGCTTGTCAATGGTCGCCTGCTGACCGTTGCTTCTCAACCACATGCGTAACATAAAATTTCGCTGCTGTGCTTCGTCGTCAGGAAATCGCGCCTTGATGTGATCTGCGACACGGTTCGCTGCGCGCCTGTCACGGCGCATTGTGACGACACCAGGCTTCCCAGCCGAAGTTGACGATGCAGACGACGTGCTGGAAGAATCGTCGCTGTCTGTCAGTTCCTTCTGAACCCTTGAAACATCGCCTGGTTTGCATGCTTTTATATCGGGCAAGGCAAATTGTACGTGGTCAGGCCAGACCAGGTGGTAGCATAGCACGGACCAGTGGACGTTGGTTTCTTCCCATCGTTCTTCGACAAGAGCAAATGCCTCCCGCAAGTCTGAAAAATCATAATGGTTGACCTCGAGTTTTCTGCGTTTTTTCGATAAATTTAAATCAAACTCAAGCACAGCATCAAGCCAAAAATATGTTCAAGCAACTGAAAAGTTTATCATAACTGTACAGTGTACTCCCACTACCGCGGGTACGGTGTGCTATTACTGGGGCGAAGGACCACCTCAGATAGCAACAATACGATAAGAGTTGGTTTGAGGCTTGCATAGTTGTTGACAGAAGGTTCGAGTCACTGATTGCTGCTGTCTCGGTAAATACAAAGCGATTATGAAGGGCTTACGCTCTTTTCAACTCAGTGTATCTTGACACTGAACAATAGCTGGTGGGGTACTGTACAACACGCCCGTCCGTACACGGCTTTTCCCAAAATTGTCGAATTCACATAGACAGGTTGGCAAGACAATATAGTAAGGATAATACGCTTTATGAAGTTCTGATCTTATTATCAAGTTCCTGGACAAGGTTGAAAAACTCCTATAAAAGACCAGGCTGGCGATGTGTCTGATATGCTGTCTGTCAACACAGATGTGATCAGGTTGTCAGAGCATATGGAATGTGTAAACATTTCATCACTTGGCTGGGACTATTTCTGTAGTTCCTAAGTACGAGACGTCACTCAGACTGCAGTTGAGCCCCAATAAATACGCATCTTTCAAAAAAATTCCTTTCCCCTGGCCTGGGGTCGTAGGAAGTCCTGAACCTAAAGTTGCTTGAGTCTTGTCGGTACCCAAAATCAGGGGTGGGCAATCAATTTGGCTCGGGGGCCACTTTGAGAAGGCCTTACTTAGCGTAGGGCCATACCTTCTATTGCAGTGTCTCTCAAACTTTTTCGGTTCGTGACACCTTTTGTATTTTTACATACCTTGTGACCCCTTCCTACCATGTTTTTAATGCCGGAACATATGACATTACAACCATTATGATTACAACAAAATGCTGTTCTAGAAAAGTGTAACAAACTACCACAACATTTTTTACCACAAAAATTGTCCGTATGGCCAACTTCGAAATTCGTGGTTGAGTGCTTGACAGTGCTAACCTTTTATCATGCTCGACTATACTTTGATTTCGTGCCTCCGTTTTGACGTGAGCTAGAGCTGAGAAACCACTCTCGCAGAGATATACTGTGGCAACGAAAGCAATATTCGGAAAACCAGTTCAGACCGTTGTGGATATAATTCACGCACAGCTCACCAGTACCGTGAAAATGGCATTTCATGAAAAATATCACGTGCTGATGAATTATTCCGAAGATCACAAAATTGGTCCTGTACTTCATCAAAGTATTGGCTATAACCAGAGAGGTAAAGAACTGATTTCGTGAAAATGCATCTTCCTTCTTGAGTTCAGAGAAATATCATTGGCACTCTATTTGAAGAGATTGAAGGTGGTCTGTTATAGATGTCTTCAAATTCTTAGCAAGTTCGTCCGTTTTTCAACAACATTTGACAATTTCTCAAGCATAACAACGTTCCTTGCATTACTTTACGAAGTCAGTTTTGCAACTTCGAATAAAATTCTTGTAGATTCGTCGCGAAGCTGGACGATGTTTGTAACCTTTCCTTTTAGCTTTAAACCTTTGAAAAATTTCAGCCAAATAAGCAAGACTTTTCAACCGAATCTGGTCACTAATGCAAGACAACACGTCGTTTGCTTTCAGTTCTGAGAATAACTTTATTTCATCTTTCATCACAAAACGTGGCTTAGAATGTTTCCTTTCGATAGCCAGCGTACAGATTTGTCGAATAGAAAAACTCGTGTGTCGAAATCATGTCTTTGCAGAATTCTTTAAAACAGGCAAGTGTTAAGGCTTTCAGATTTGATGTAATTTGTAATTTTTATCGTGGATTCCAGCACATTTTACAGGCGAGTAACAATCACATTTCCATTGCAACCCTGCCGAATCAAAACATTTTTACTTCTCCCGAACATCTTCGCTTGTTGTAGGCCTAGTTTGCAGTTCCCCGAAAATAGGAGCTCCTCTTCAATGTCTCAAGAATGAATATATCTCACGAAAACAAGCAAATGAGCACATGAAGTAACATCTGTTGACTCATCCACGTGAAAAAAACATTGGAGTTGGAGATGCTTTTGTTTCATTTATCACCTGGTCTTTCACATCTTCCGGCATATCTGAAATGCGCCT
>JGI24158J21664_10001538_pt1 | contig 26227 bp, 21 predicted proteins | sample Ectturendosymbi3_FD_21664 | JGI IMG/M metagenome (IMG submission 21664) | reverse complement strand
CTGCAGTTCTTTTGCTATGCACTGAGGATGATAACAGTAGTTATCGAAACGTTTGCAAGATGTCAGTTGTATCGTTTGCTTTAGCCGTGATATTTATTATAAGGCTATTCAGCACTTCCGTTTTGCGTGTACCAAAATCTATGCATAGTTCCAGAATATATAACCATTTACCAGAGTTGTGTAAATGATGCAAACAGCACTTGTTGAAACAATTGCCCACGTCAGACTGATTGGCGTAAGTGCATTCAAAGCCAACGCTTGCATGTAGATGGTTGGTCCCAGCATCATAATCTGAAAAGAAAATTTTCATCAACCGATCAACATTGATGAACATTTTCGGTATGTTCTGGACTTTTCAGTTTTCCAGCATCGATTACAATTGCATGAGAAACAATAAAGCAAAATCCAACCCCTTTTCAGGAAACAGTAGACAAATATTCATAAACTAGTTTTCAGCTAAATTTGGAAAGACTTAACGCACCTGATTTACCTGATTCCCAGTGGTGAGTTTAGTTTAGAGCGTCGAAAACTGACTCGGGCCCCGCATGTGGTTATTTCTCGTTTCCACAGTAGTCTGAAAATTTGATATGACTGTAGCGTCACGGAATTTACATAAGGACATTTCAATCTTGGAAATCAAAACTATCGCGGAGAAACAATCTAATTGTTTCGCGTGAAGTGACCCCACTTTAAAATTTTGGTAACGATTGAACATTGGAATCGTTGTATTGCGACATTCTAAACTGCGGTAATAAGCTTCATTCGAATTGTAGAAACTAGTGAAAAACATTGGAAAACTTCCCTGATCATCCGCAAAAATCTACATGAATTTTAATGGCATATTTTTTGGGAACAAAAATAGTCTGACAACACAAAATAAAATTGACCAGAGTTGCAGCTCGTTTTCGAAACCACGAGTTTGTCAGAGTTTTTTGCAAATCCGGAACGCAACATATCCGCTTGTTCCCCTCACTCATCAGGTCTGGTCAAAATAACGGCTGATCCAAGCTGTATGAGGTTTTGGAGCATATGCTTCCATAGTTGTGAGTTTTAGAACGTCATAAGCGACTGACTGAGGGCAGACTCACGAATACATAAAAGAGGAGAGGCAGAAGAATGCCTATGAAAAACTGAAGGCAAATGATTTTATACACATCTACTAGACAAATGTAAAATTGCAAATTCCTAAAATATTTCTTTTGATATAATACCCTGAAAAGTTAAGAGAAAATAAAAGGAATATTGCGATGGAATGCTCTACTTGTAATTGTTTAACTTCAAAAATAAAGTTTTCTTGCCTTTGCTGCTAGAAATTTATCGACTTTTTTGTCAAAAAACGCTATAATTCAAAAACACTACATGTTGTAACCTGCGAAATATCTAAGGCCGGTGAAGCTCCATGAGAAGCTCGATGATAGCAATTTAGTGACCTGAATTTCGAAAATCATGTCCATTGAGATACTTTTCTTATAGGTCGAACTAACATAACGAACACATTGCATTGACTGAAAGGTCACAATTATAACTATATTCAACGCCAGGGCCTGCGAGAAGGGGGTACAAGAGGCAGTGGCGTTGCAAGAGGGGCTCCGGGCGGCATCTTCTGGGAGGCGGCAATTTGTTGATTAAAATTAATTTTTGAAAGTAGTTCAAACGTTCTAACTCTTCTTTATCACTATTCAGATATCAAATAATTTCAAATTTCAAATCAAATAATTTTTAAAAGTTTTGAAGTTCTAACTGTTTTAAGTTTTTGTGTTAAGAAACCCTAGACTGGTAGCCTAAAAACCGTCTAGGACAGTTCGGCGACGTTGTTTCGGCGACGAACATTTATTGGCACTTCTCATGCAGGGGCGTGCAGAGGTCTGGTGATGCCCGGGGCAGCTGCTTGATTGTATACTCCCATGACAATTTCTAGTTCTAAGGAATGTGAGAAATACAGGTATTTGAAATACGTACAAATCAGTGTTGACAAAAACAAGTCTCGAAAAATGGAAATTCAACTATGTTTATAGAGTATTTTTTGTTTTTAATGTGTTAGCTTTTGATAACTCAGTTTGTTCTGTGTGCTTGAGGCATAAGTTTATAAGCAATATTTTTCTAGTAATGGATATGCAATGAAGAACTAGATATTACATGTACCATGCAATATCAGACAGGCCCACCAAAAAGAGGGCATTTGTGTGACATGATAAGAGATAGAGTTGTGAAGCGAACAATGAAAGATTCTTTAAATGATTGAGAATATTTAAAGAATCTTTTTTTATTAAAAGTTACTTTATCTGTCACTTACAAAATTTGACCCCAAGCATTTGTTGTTTTCAAAGGTTTTCTTTATTTGTCCCTCTGTAGGGATAGGAATTTGTAGTGGTGCTTCTTGGTAGCCATTGGCAGTAGACAGACTTCAAGGAAGATGGCAATTGCTTGCTGTGCACTTCTATGTTATACTGTAGGTTGACTTGCTAAACTCCTGCAAAGCTTACGTTCTGGTAGGCAACTCTGCTGATCTATGAACTCATTGCCGTGTGTGCTTGAGCCAATATTTTTCAGTAACATTTTTTTGTTTTATTTTTGAGTGTGCCTGATTTACACTTCCTATAGAAAAGTGACGTAGTTGGCATGAGACGGTTGCAGCAGTTCATGAGTTTCGCAAGTGTTCGATAGGAATCCACTGCAACTTTGTTTCTTTTCTATAAGTTACATTTAGAAAATCATGTCGCATGTCGCTCTTGGCATGTTTCCCTTACAAGAAAACTCTTTATTAAACAACTCTGACCAAAGGTAAACCTATAAATACATTTTCCACAAGAAGCAATTTGGCACTGGGGAACATCGAGAGTATCACTTGAAACTGGTAGAGTTAAATGTCAATAAAAATTATAAAAAATATACATAAAATAAACAAGTGTCTACTGTAAGAAGACTCTATTGGATTGTGAACTTTACCATGGTGAAGATCGATATAAAAGATTCCAAATAGCGGATTCTTTTGTGGAAGCGTCGCTCCAAGTACTGTACAAAACAAAACAACCTAGAATAAGGGAAGCTGTATCGTTTTTGCAAAAAATGCAGTTGCTTGAAAAATTCATTCGGAAATGGATATAATGAGCACGACAAGCATAAATTACTTCATAAATGGACAAAAGGCGCAGTCGGTGGGTCAGAGGAATGTAATAGATGCAAGCAACGATGGACGGTATGATGCCATAGACAGAGTACCACAGGATGATGGAGCCGAACATGTATGACTTGGTTGGATACCCAATGATGGTTATTGAAGACATGAAAGTGACGGACATTGACAAACCAACTGGAATCTGAAAATGATCAAAGAAAACGTGTTTTTAACGGTTTTGAAAATCATATTGACACATCAACAAACTCAAAGAACTTTGTTTTTGACGGTTTGAGAATCAAATGGACACATCAACAAAATTTGCAATTTTTTACCTGGCTACACACCAATTACTATGCTAAAAGAGAAATTCATAGAGCACATAGTGTATGACCGTGTTTCCAGACAAGCAAAGTCGATTTCACATTATTTACGTGATATTTTGCTCACAAGAGATTATACAAAAACTGCAGTTATCAGTAAACTGGACATAACTACTAAGTGAGAATTAAATATCTGAATCGATACACTTTAATGACTGCATTTGCCTTAAATAGCGATATCGAGACATGGTAATTTGATTTCAAAGTTTGATAAACAGAACCTGAATGTTATTCAGAAGTAACCGCGTTCTCTACGTTATCAAAAATAATCATTGTTACCTTAAAGTTACCAATAGAAAGTGTTATATGATTAGTTCTATGCAGCAGGACAATTTCTAATAGAATATTTGAAACTTAACAGAATGGCGGTTTCTAAGAGAATATTTAAAGACCAGAGCGGTTTCTGAGAGTATGTTATTAAGAAGATTTATAGACTTTCTTGGTATCTGTTACAAGAAACAAAGTTTTGTCAGAGGAAAGTCAGAATTTACAAACCAACAAGTTTCTTTTTGCCAGCGGTACGTCCGACGCAAAACCCTACGATATCAAATCGGGGTTGAGCGAACCCCCGTCAGGCGTGCGGTACTATTGTTTTTATGTAAACACATGAGGCAGCGACCTCCGCGATTCAGCAGCTGTTGATGTTTGTCCGACACCTCGACTGGTGCGCGTAACCTCGTGCGAAAAAGTTCGTGGTTTCGGGTTAAAATCATCTGGATTTATAGTTATAATGATTTATTCTCCCATGTGATATAGCGCTGCAATTGTGGCAATTAAATGGTCATAATTCACTCAGGGCGTGCTTCCGTACCAGCGTGGAGCAGGAGAGGTTCTTCAAATGCAATATATTTTTTAAATGAGCTTAGATTTTTGAATTTTTTCTGGACACTAATTGGGTGAGGTCCACCTCCTCAGGTTTGAGTTTCACTCGCTCAGGTGTAGTTTTCCTTTCATCAATAACAGCATCAACTTAACGTACACAGGAACTTTATTAGTGCACAAATCACGGAGTAAGGTTTCCAGTGTAGCTTGTGTAATCAACGTAACTGAATGCAAATTTTGTTTTTTATTTTTTATTAATGGGTTGCATTAACCCCTACTTGTTGTTCACATGACTAAAACCGGGGTTTAGGGTTCTAGGAACAATGATAAAAGAAAAAAATGCAGGTTTTTCATGTGCGTATGAGTTGCATCATCAAAGTGCTATTCTTTATCGCGTGCACTTAGAAAGTGTCGTCTAGCAACTAGCATGAGTTGTTATGGATTCTTAACTCATCAAACATTTCTAGGAATGAGGAAGACAAGCAACATATTTCTGGTTTTAAAACTTACCGGAGATATGGAGCGTTTGCCAAAGTAATAATTTTCTTTGTTATTTTCTTGTCTGTCTTTGATGGCGAAGAAGGCTCCAACAAGAAGCGAAAGAACCGACAAGGCTTGAAAACAATCAAAAACTGATGTAAATGTCACATTTTGATTGTTGCAGCTTAACAATTTGTGCAAAAATGGAAATTATGTTATGCATAACGCAAAATGCTTAACGAATATGCCTTGGATTTCCAAGAGGGTTTAACCCTTTAACTACCGCGTACGCCACTTTTTTTTTGTAGAACTTTTCACAAACATAACTCGCCAGCCGATTGAGCTAGTGAGCTGTTCAAACCCTCTGAAGATGCGATAGGTCTAGTAGTTTCGATTAAACAAATTGAAAGTTTCGAATTCGAGTTTGTTTTTTGTGGATGACGTCATAATGGAGGTGGTTTTAGGCCTTTTTGGCCCAGTTTACAGGGCTCTGGGCACCAACCGCTAGATGGAATATTTTGACACAAGCTTTTTGGGGTAAATTAGGCTGGAATCCATGTTTTTACAGCCCTTTATGGTCTTTTTGGTGTTTCTGATTCAAACGTTATGGCCTAAAAGAAACAAACTAAAAAATCAAATCCCTCAGGGAATTCCAGGGGGACTAATTAATTAATTTCTGTTTTTTGACGATAACTTGCCAACTACAAACGCTAGAAAGACAATCAAGGGCTCTAAAGATGCGGATTTTGGCCAAGTTTTTCAAAAAGAAACAAAGAATTCCTCCTATGGGTTGGGGCCCAGGGTGGGACAAAAAATCCTAAACCTCCCACCATTGTGTAGTCACCCGCAAAAAACTCAAATCCAAAACTTTCCAATTTTTTTTATCGAAACTGCTGGACTTGCCGAATCTTTAGAGGGTTTGAACAGCTGTCTAGCACAACCAGCTGGCGGGTTATATGACAACAAACCTGGGCAAATCGTGGTAGTAAAAGCGTTTTAAAGTGGTTTAGAACTCACAAACCTTTCGTCTAATTTCACAAATTTTTTTGAGAAAAAAAAACAGATTTTTTATTCTGTTTGGCGTGTCAGGTGTTTCATGCGATTTCCTTATCGGTCCAGCGCCGGATTTAGGGGTCAACGGTCCCTGGTCCAGGGCCCCCACCAAGGTGGGTCCCCACCATGTTCATGTGTTTAGGCGTACGACGACATGTGCGTGCCACTTAGCCATTTTTATCTAGGAAAGTTTGTTTGTAGATGCTGCTACTTATCGGATCGGTCGGCCAGATGGCAGCATTTTCCTTGAACATTGTTTGGTATTGTGACGAAACAACTTGAACATTGTTTGGTATTGCGACGAAACAACTATACCGTTTCTTGAAAGTCGGCCAAGTATAGGGTTGCCAGATGGCCGGTATTACACCTGCCTGGCCGGTATTTTACTGCTAATTTAGCAGAGACCGGCAAGAAACCGGTATTTTGAAAATCTGCGCCTGAGCCGGTATTTTGAAAAAAAAAATGCATTGAAGTAACTCCAAAATAAACTAACGCAGAACTTCTCAAATTATAATGACTCTAGTAGTGAAACTTGTAGTAAAAAACTCAAGTAGTAAAAAACTTCCTTCAGCGAAGTTCATTCAACCGCAAAATGGGGATAAATTATTATTACTTGTAACGTTACTTAAAAATACTCGTAGTCTCTTTGTTTTCGTTACACAATACAATGTTTTCTCTGTTCCTTTGTTCAGTCATACTTACCATACTCGTTCGTCTTAAACGTGATCTGTATGAACAATTTTTTGGCAATTAATCGTGAAACCAACGCAGTTGGAGTAGTTATCTGAACTACTACAGGCTATTGCAGAAGAATGCAGGAAAATCATAGAAATGGACAGGAATAGAGTGACACTGTAGCGACTAGTGGACCTTATGATTGACTTCCTAAAAAACAGATTGAAAATTATATTCTTAATAAGTCTTACCAAGTTTCGTTGATTCAATTTTTCTTAAATTTCTTTTCGTACAAAGCAGTTTTCATCGTGAATGTGATTAATGTACAAAAATTAAACTCTCGGAGAAAGTTCTTACCCCAGTCATTGTTACTATCGCCAGCAGCAAAGATATGGATCGGTTGTGTTAGAATGCACAGTGTTCACTAATAACTACAAATTAGCATACGTCTTATTTCTGTTATTTTTTCGATGATGAGATTTTTGCCACTGTTGACAAAAAGGCCGGTATTTTTACAAAACACATCTGGCAACTCTAGTCAGGTATATGAATATAGTGCATGCAAGGGAAAGCCACGTACTGTAGAACCCATCAGCTAACATCTCTACTCGTTACTGTTAGATGTTGCGTCTATCTTACTCAGACTTGCACAGGTCACATTAAGTAGCATTTTTAAGCTTATTAATAATAATCATGGACTGACGCAAGGGGATCAACACATAAAACCATCCAAGTGGAACCATCCAAGTGGTTCCGAAAAATGTAAACAAGCAAAAGAGGCAAAAAGGAGAGAGGAAGAAGTCGCATCTAAGCCGAAAAAGTGCAGTTATTAACGATTTTTCTTTCAGCTAACGAAGAACCACAAACATGAGGCTTGAGGCTGCTCAAGTGTTAGGTTGAGTGAATTAATTTGTAGATTACGGGTTTTTAATAGGCCTGTTCCACTGCACAAGCACGAAATATTCTTAATGAAGATGTTAGCCTTGTTTCCTCCACATCAAGCCTTTTATTATACCACACAAAGCGAAGAAAGAATTTCAAAGAATCACGAAGCCTTATCCAAATACAGTTCGACGATCACTGCGTAATTTTCAGGGCGGTTGTTGGTTTGTACACAAAGAAAAGCGGTAATTTATCGTCATACATTATACGATTCTTAAGTATAGAAATTATATTTACGTACCGTATTTATTTGATTATAAGCCACGGCTTAAAATTTTTTTTCTTCATTGTTGCGTACAGTGTTCCTACAGCTAACACGACATTCATCATTTTGTGCGGCTTACAAACAAGAACGACTTACATTTTTCTTTATTTTATCGAAAGGCGTACATGACGCTCAGCCATAGACGTAGCCAGGGGGCCAAAGGAGCCATGGCCCCCACAAATTTTCAGAAGATATGGTAATTTTGTGCTTTGAGAGGCGTTTTTCTAAGCAAAATAGTGTTGTTAGCCTAAAATCAAACATTTTGGCCCCCCCAAAATTTTTTGGCCCCCTCCCAAATTTTTGGGCAGGCTACGTCACTGCGCTCAGCCTTTCCTTAGCTACCTTTTGTCGACCAAACTCTCTTTTCTTCTCTTCAGCATCACGTTAAAACTCGTCACAAGAGGGATTATGATGAACAGAAGGCAGTTGTTGTGGTGCAAGCATCCAGAGTTGCCAATTAAACTCGAAACGTGGCAGTACGCATAAGTAGAAAGGCTTAAATAACCTATGTTCAAGTGCCGCTTACAATGAAGAGCGGCTCACATTAATTTTTAACACCGTTTCGTGTGGCTTACAACCAAGGGTGGCTAACAATCGAATGAATACGGTATGCCAGACATTTTTAACCAAGTTCGCCACGGGCCCTAAAACTGAAACGATCGCCACAGCAGCGCTTTCACTTGTTCTGCAAAGCAATGCTAATATTTTTCGTTCAAAACGAGCAATTATGTGATAATCGCGAAGCCACAAAAGTTTGTGTACCTTACGTGGCGCTGATTTTTCTGTATCACTGCGAATATACCACTATATTTTAGTTGAAACACGAGACAGGCACGTCTTCGTATTTATAAACTACAACTATTTTCAACCTCGAGGAGTGTATTGTTGCTGATTATAGTTCGAAATGCACGACATCAAAAATCTGCGCTGTTATTCTACGTAAGAAACGCAACATACTTCACCTATAAATACTATAAAGTCAGACGTTCCGAAGTAATTCTTCTCCATCGTTGCTTCAGCTGCAGCTAATTATTCAGTTTTATTACTGTTACAAAGAGCACTTGCATGAGAATCAAACAGTGCACACAGCCAGTATGTTTTTCTACTGCTGTTTATAAAACAATTATTCTTAATCAGCAAAGAATGTAAATTATTTCAAATTTGATTTTCTCCTAAGAAAAATAAAAAAAAAATTTTTATAAAAAAAAATCATAGAAATTTACAATAATTCTTAGTGCTTCTAAGACATACATGGTTGCTTACTTCCAGTTGTGTCCTTTATATAAGACAACGTCATACTGTTGATTCGTGGTAATTTGTCAATAAGTTAAATTTTAAAAGTAACGAATTGTAGTATGATGCAGTACAAACGGTAGTATTCACATGTTTGAAAAACATGACGTTGACTTTGTTAGTTTGGGTTGCTTAATTTCTTTTCAAACCATTTTGTTTTTGGTTCCCAGTGCGTGCGTCAACTAGCAAAGCCGGAAAAGATGAGAAGTATGAACGCTGGAGCAGCGTTAGGACAAGGGGTGGGGCAGTTTATGAACTGAGGGCAATGGAAACTTATAAAAAAACAACCTTTTCCAATATGCTTGCTTCATTCCAAATTGATATTAATTTGACATACTTCAAAACTTTCACGCCAGAATATTTTTATGAAAACTTCATAAAACCAGTAAGCGAAAAGAACATTTTTGTTGTTAAAAACACAAACAAAACAAAATGATAAAGCTAAACTAAATATGACATGTAGTTATACTGAAGTAACAAATAGTTGCTGAAATTAAGCGATACGCTATTTCCATACACCGATAAACCATTGTTTTATCGCAGAATGTGTGATGCCGCATTTCGCCGAGTATCCGATCAGAGGTAAGTTGTAAGACACAAATCCGTCGCCGTGGAAAAACACAAGGATCATACAGTTGACAGAGTTTGTAATAAATGAGAGTGCGTCAGAAAGTTCAAAGCCATTATAAATGGGAATATTCGACACAACATGTCCATGCATGCGATCAGTACTGTAATACAAGTTATATGAATCCGTCGGCAACGATCCCGCAAGTCTTTTTCCAGAACACGGCTCAGCAAATCCCTTCTGCTGTTAAAACAAGCATCTGCATTTTTTCTTCGAACATGACATATAGTCATTTTGTGCTTTGAGAGGCGGTATCCCAAACAAATAGTGTTATTCGCCAAAATCAAAACATTTGGCTCTCCCCAATATTTTTTGTCCACCCAAATTTTTGGTTGGCTGCGCTACTGCTGACAGCAACACCTTGTCGCAACAATGCCTTCAGCGTTTGAGGACGAGAAACCGGCCCTTATATTCGTAGTTGCTGCTTTTCAAGTATTATACGCTTATGCAGGCTTCTTTTCACACAATATAAAACGACTTGGCTTGTTACAATTCGTCTAAGCAGGCTTGTGGGAATAGGCCTTAATTGTTAAGGTTCATTTCGGACTTGTGAGTGAGTACTGAAAGATAAGCTACATTTGCTGTGGCGACTTTTCATAATTCATCTGCCAAATTTTTGTAATCCGGCATGGTATTGTAATTTTAGTAGTTGTCCGATAAACATGTCAACATGCCGGTTTATTTGACCATAAAAAGTTAGAGCAGAAAAACTGGGCAGAAAGAAAATGTAGGATCTTATACAGTACTTAAATTTATGGACGTTATCATCTTTAAACAAATATCCTCGATGGGCGCGTTTATGCAAATGAAACAGGGTGCGAGCTTCGTGGACCCACCCTTGCATCCGATACTGAATGAGTCTTCAAAAAAAATTGAAGAGCAAAATTGCCTAAAACAAACAACTCACATCCTATTCAAATGAAAGTTTAAGCTGAATGGAACTCTTATCTGTTGAACATGAAGTCTCGCCAAGGTGTGAACTGAATCCTGCATAGAAATATACCTACAAATATTATATTAGTATTATTAAACTTCTGATAGTCACAATGGAACCTGTTTTGTAGAAGAAACAAAATTGTAGTATTTTCTTGCAAAGACGTTTATCAAAAAATATTTAACAAACCGTTTCACAGAAGAATTGCAGTATTTTTGGCAAAGATTCCAGGCTCTGCATTAAATAAGTTCATTAGCACAAGATTCGTTTGCCTAACGTTAAAAACAATTTGCCCAAATTTATTTTCAAGCCTGGCATGCAATTTCTGTTATTTTGTTTTACGTATATGTCGAAAACTTGATATAGTGATATGTTTACGGTTATCAAAGCTTGTTACATATTTTGCAATCTGCAACAAAATATTTTCCAATTTTCACCATATTATGCTCAGTTTTTACAAGTTAGTTGCGAGAGGGCGATCAACCTCTCTGCCATACGGTCTGCTGCAGTTATGACCCTGTTCTAAGCTGACCAACAAATATAAGGCCAATCACAAAAGTGCAAATAAAACATGCTCTTTGCTGAACTCGTACTTTCCATCAAGATGTTCTCAGGCAAATCGATGTCTTTACGTTCTGTCACGAACCAGCTATGTGCGACAGTATCGCTGAAGTATACCTTCTAGAGAATTATCTTTTTATTTACACTGAAGCACCATTGTTGCCTCCATCAGCTAACCAAGCAACTGTTTACGCTAATAGCACATCGCAGTGTTGTGAGACGCACAACCACACGCCTCTTGCGCAGTATCAATGGTAACCAGCGTGCAGTCACCGCTCGCGGTGTCTTTGTAGTGCTGCCGCCGCAGCCTCGCATTTCAGTCTTTGTGGGGTTAAACAGTCACCTATTTTCTATCGGCTCCATCCCACTGGATCATGCGAATGTTGCCACGCCCTGGAAATAGTCACTTTCTCACAATCTGTCCCCTGTACCATTCACAGCGCTTGAAACTCTAACAGGCAACGAATCTACTAGGAATTCCGTTTGATTACTCTTCTTTATTACAACAAAAAGCTGCCACTCCCTTAATTGAAACCTTGTTACAGACAGCGGGAAACAAATCCAATCACACAACAGCAACAAATACATGAAAACTGTGGTGGCGCTACAAAACCGCAGTTGTGGTAAAGCGCAATCAAACCCCATCTCAAAAAAGTCTATAGCTGGCATTTTGGAAGTACGGTTGTGTTGTAGTCTTTTGCGTGAATTGGTCTTCGGTTTGTCACCGCGTTTACCATATATTTCGGATGTCTAGATTGTCTAGTCTAGGGGTCCCAACCTTTTTCTGACCATGTACCCCTTCAGCATTTCGACAGATGAGCATGTACCTCTAAAATGTCATATGACAAAAAGGCTGAGTAAAGCAACAAAAATCCATTGAAATTTTAATGGAACTTTTATATTTTAGAATATTTAGAAATAGTTAATATATATATACATTTCCTCTTCTACTGTTAACCCTAAATGTACCCCTTCAGATAAGCAAATGCAGCCTTAGTGATACATGTACCCCCCTTTTCCGATCTAATAAAACTACGATGCTATAAAAGATCCCTTGAATGTTTCACGATAATTTATTTAAGAAAAGAAAGAACGTTTTTTCTAGACATTTATTAGTCAGCCGACGACAATCCAACAATGAAATGTGTTGGAGCATCAAAGAGCTCTGAATCTGCCAGCTAAAGACTTCACTTTCACAGGTGTTCATACCGTGACGAACTCATTCGCGATTCCTTTATCAATGGCCTGATAATTCCTTCCACGCAATGGCAGCGACTGTTGGAGAAGGGCGATGTCGATCTTCAGCGTGCTGCCGATTCTCCTTGTTTGCCGGAGCTCCTAGTGGTTTTGAATGTGCTGTTGTCGATCCATGTGCAAAAGACCATCCTGTTAAGGCTTTGCTCGATTCTGGAGCATCCGTAAACTTAAGCTGCGGACACTTCTGACTGCTGCAGTGAACACAACCAGAACACAAAAAAAACAAACAGACTGAAATGAAACCAGAAATTGTAAAACCTCAAGTCACGGCGCTACAAGATCATTGCAGTCACAAAGCGCCAACAATAAACCACCATATCAATAACAATTCTGCATCTGCTGGTGTGAGTAGATTGTCTACTCAGTCTGATATGTTGATTTTCACGTATTGTGGTTAACTGTTTGTTGCTTTGCTTTTCAGTGTATACTTGATTAAGGACTGTTTAAACGTTATCAATCGTCACCAAAGTTGTCGGATGTTGTCCGTTGTTCAGTTCAATTAAACAGTCTTATTCTCGCAATGGCGACGTCGTTGAACTAACTTTTGAGACCGATGAGATCTGACACTGATCCCAATTCTCCGAAGGATGCAAAGCAACTGAAGCATTGGTTGACAGTTTTCACGGACTTTCTGGAGAGCTATGAACGCTTGGCAACAGCAATCAGCAGATGATGTTGCTGTGCCTGATAAGCTGCGTACGCTTACCGCTTACACGAGTGCCGATGTTTATGATATCATAGAAGACTGCGCTATAGGTATGGCTTCGCTATTGGGAAAGTTAAAAGGGTGCACATAAAGACTCCGAATCCTATCTTTGCGAGGCATGTTCTAGCAACAAGGAAGCAAAAGCAGGCCGAACCCCTGCAGACATTCATGCAAGAACTGCTCATCTTAAGCAAAGATTGTAATTTTAGCGATGTGACGGCCCGAAGAGTATAGAAAACAAAGAACTTGTACGTGATGAGTTCATCAATTGCCTACCTTCGCACGCCATCCGTCAACGCCTGTTGGAAAACCACAGGTTCACGCTGGACCGAGTGTTCGACATTGCGAGTTCAATGAGTATAGCTGTGAAACATTCCGCTGGGTATCTTTCCGGTGAGAAATTTTCAACATCTCCTGTTGCAATGACCGAGGCTCCTAGTGTGCTCGATGACGAGCAAAGTTCCTGCTCTGTTACCAAGCGGAAAGAGTACTGTTTTTGTGGTAAAACCTTCCATGAGTGTCACCGCTGTCCTGCTCGTGATGCAGTCTGTTATTGCAGTCTGTGGCAAAAGAGGTCGCTTTTCACGTGTGTGTCAGTCGCAGGTCTCGCGCAGTTATAAACCAGCCAAGCCGCAAGCCGGTCGTCCGCTGCTTATACTGAGAGCTCCCCTACTCTTAACATGTCTGCCGCTTGTCCTGGAAGCCTGTTCACAGCATCGTTGCCAGTAGTGATTGGCGGTAAGCGTTTTACTGCTTTGACCGACTCTGACCGTTCTGAAAGTTACATCAGTTCTTCGGCGAACGCCACACTTTCATTGGACATTTACCGATTGTCCCATAAAGTCCAAATAGCAACGTCATCGGTAAAAGTAAAATAAGATGGATTCTGCCTGGCTGACGTGACTGTAAACGGAGTTACTTACCCGTCAACTAAGTTGAATCTTGTAGACTCCCTCTGTTGCGACGTCATCCTAGGACTCGACTTTCAATGTCATCATCAGCGTTTGATTTTCGAATTCGGAGGAACCGCTGCTGATTCGGTTGTTTCAAACAAGGACAGTTGCGCAGTTAATGCTTCGTCAGTTGAAGAAATGCGTCTATTTACGAACCTGCCTGTCTCCTGGTATTAAGCATATTGCAACGAAGTCCAGGCGTTTCAGTGAAGAAGACCGAGGATTTTATGAAGAATCCGTTGAAAAGCTTCTTGCTGATGATGTAATCCGACCTAGTTCATCACCCAGGTACTTGTCGTTAAAGATGAGACTGATCGTCATAAAAAGCGATAATAAGCAAGTGTGTGTCGACTATTCTCAAACTATTAACATTTATACCGAATTGGATGCTTATCCGTTACCCCGTATCGACGATCTGGTGAAAGAACTTGCGAAGTATAGTGTTTTTTCTACTTCTGATTTGTGCAGCGCTTACCACCTGATCAAAATAGCAGCTTTTAAAAGTAAATACAACGCATTTAAGGCCAACAGCGAACTGTATGAATTCACGCGCATTACCTTTGGTGAAAAATGGTGTTGTGACTTTCCAACGTCGAATAACGCAATTCATAGAGGAGGAAAAGCTCGTGGACACATTTGCCTATTTGGATAACGTTACTTTGGCTTGGCGAAGCCGCGAAGAGCACGATTTTAGGTTAATGCGTTTCTTGTGGCGATTTGTCGGAACAACTTTACCTCAAATGAGAACAAAACCATCGCCGCTCTGTCGCATACAAATTCTCGGTTACGTTGTGGGAAATGGCATTGTTAAACCGGATCCTGACCGCCTGAGTGCCTTGAATGAATTCCCACCCCCTCAGTGTCGCAAGTCTCTCCGTCGTAGTCGGAATCATGGGCGTCCGCAGAAATTTTTCCAGGGGAGGGCAACATCGACATTTTGCTTATGTTTTTCAAAATTGCTGACGATGCAATACAAATGGACGTTAACAAAACGCTTTACCCTTCATACCTCCCAAATACAATGCCCTATGTTCATGGGCGTCGGAAGGGGAGCCAGGAGGGCCAAGTCCCCCCTGGATTTTAAAATTTGATATTTTCCTATTACATTCTTCGTATAAAAAGTTGTTTTCTTATTATAGAGTGGGTAAACTGAAATTTCACCACTTTTGGCTCCTTCTGGGAAAATCTTTTTGACTACTACCCTGGAAAAATTTCACAATCGGCCTCCCTGGAAAAAATCCTTCCGACGCCCATATTGCGGCAACAGGTACAATAATGTGCTTTGTTGGGAGCAATAGCCAGGTAATTACGATACTTTTCACCAAGGTATGGGCAAACATTTAGATACGGAGGACCACACTGAAAACTTTATTGCTACTTGGGGCCTTATATATTACATTTGTCTACTTCAGTTGCAATTTACGTTTCAGAACATGAATTAATGATAATATTATTATAACTTTGCATTGTTTCATTTCACATTGACACTGTAGTACACATAGATAGAATAAAATCTGGGGAATTTTGATCTAATCGCTAACATTACTTTAACATAGATTCAAAATATGTGCTGCAGTATCTACGTACGTGTGGCTGCTTTGTGGACCGCACAAAATGCGGTCGCGGACCGTAGTTTGCCCAACCCTGGTTTGAACAATACGCCAGGGATGGGCGAACTTGCTCACAATGGAACAGACATTTGCAGAAAACCAAAACACCAGCGAGCCGCAAAATTAGTTCAGAATGTCAAATACAACTCAATAAAGAATGGAAGTTTTACGAAAAACGACATAAATCACATCACGTAGACTACTTGGCAACTAACATTGCGAATTCGTGTAAATACGTTGATAAATGAAGCAAACATTGAATACGAGGCGACAATTCGCTATCAATTTAAGATATTGCTATTCAGTTAGAAGAGCCACACAAAACATGTAGGCGAGCTGCAGTTTGCCCACCATTGCAATAGGCCATCTGCAGATTCTCCAAGCGTGGTACTTCTTTCCAATGAAACATTGCCATGGTCGTTAACGAAACCACAAATTCTGACTTTATTTTTCTAGAAATACTTGCTTGAAGAGCCAGATTAAAGGCTAGAGGGGCCCGGGGAAATTTTTACTGGAGGGCCCCTATATCGTATTTCAGGACGTCATCGTTTGTAAAATTTATGTTTTCGTTGATTCGCAACGTTCTACTTTGCTTTTTCCAGCAGTCGATTATGTGCCTGCCGTAATGACTTGTTTGTAAGCCGCACGAAATCGTGTTAATAATAATTGACGTAAGCTGCCCTTGATTGTAAACCGCACTTGAACATAGGTTACCTAAGACTCTGAGATGCATTCGCGACGTTCGCGTACTCGTGCGTTTCCCGTATTAATGATGCTTACACCACTAACAACTGCCTTCTGTTTATCATAATCCCTCCTGTGACGGATGTGCACGTGACGCTGAAAACAATCTAATGCGAAAGAAGAATTTGTCGAAAAAACGTAGCCAAGGAAAGACTGACCGTCATCTATACATATCGATGAAGTAAAAAAATAAAAAATGCAATCCGCCCCTGATTGCAAGCCGCATGAAATGATGAAAAAAGCTTTATAAGCCTCGGCTTACAATCGAATAAATACGGTGCTCGTCTCAGTCTCGTCGCAACGGGGGTCTTTGGTGGGCTTAGCCCCCAAATGAAGCTCCAAGTCCCTCCAAATTGAAATATGAAACACTATAAATTCGTTGAATTTTTGTCATATTTGGATGTGAAGCCCCCCAGCACGAACATAGCCCTCCCCCGAACAAACGTACAGCCCCCCTATTGACGACCTCGCGACGGTTCTGGCTCAACTGCGCATGTAGTTAGCTGCGAGAAGAGAGTGTATGATATAAACACTACAGTGCATTCTTATTAAGAAAAAAATTTCCACAGGCTACAGAGTGACTCGGCAAGAAACAACACTACCGAACAATAGGCACAAACCAGAGATTACAAACAAAAACACCGGAAAATAACATGCCAATATGGCCACCCAGTCTGAGTGTGAAAAATGCTTCGAAACTTATGTCGTGACTTTCACTTACATTTTCAGGTGCTCTGATTAACGCCACACTGTTTCAACGTTGCTGCTTAGAAGCTTTGCTGAAACAAAACGTTTCAGTCGCGGAGTTTTAGTTAACACTGCCAGATTCTTGCGCTTTTTCTCCTTAGAAACTTTGCCATTTTTAGCTCCTGATGGCATTACAGAATTCGGCATAGCGCTAGCTATGCAATCTCGTGCAATCTCGCTTTCTGCGTGCAATCTCGCTCTCACACTGCAATCTCGCTTTCTGCTCTTTCGTTCTACAAATCGATTGATCAAAAACATTTTCTGGCGGAACACGCAATGACATGTTGTGTAAATGGCTTGACTAGCTTCATATGTTTATGATGTAACGCGAGAATAGTAGCCATCGGAAAACAAGTGCGTTTCCACCATACGTTCCACTTTATGACGAAACAAACGTCGCAGTTCGGTTGCGGCTACCTCCAGACGGCGCAAGAAGTTACGGAATCATTAATATCAAACCTCAACCACGCAGAACTAGCTTTGCTGCTTAAGTTGAGTCGAGTTTATTTGGCAAAATTTAAGAATTTCAAAGACGAGAAAGAAACCATAGCAATTGCAAAAACGCCAGGGTGCAAATAGTATCTTTTTCGCGACATTTGCACGCAAATAGCATCGTTTTCGCGACATTTGTGCAGTACGCGTGATGCACGAGTAGATAAACCCATTCCAAAAGAACGATTATAAGCAAAAGTTACAAGGAAAAGTCAAATATATATGCATTGAACAATACCAAAAATATTTATATTCAGCAGTGGTTACTAAAACTGGAAGAAAGTCAAACTTTCAGAGAAATCATTAATGATACTCAACAGAATATAGAGTTGCATTCTTGTATCACTTTTGAATCACAACAATATTTCAAACGAATATTTTATTCAAAACAAACAAATGCATCACGGGGGGCCCACTTAGAGCGGAGGGTCCGCGGCAATTGCCCCCGTTGCCTCCCACCTTAATCCGGCCCTGCTTGCTAGTGTCACTTCTAAACAAGAGCTGCAAACGTCTGGGATCTCGTCCAAAGCGATCAAGCTCCCTTTCAATATAACCTTGCTTGTCTTTGCTGATTTTTTCACGGTGAACGCTCATCATATATAAACTGGGCAAGTGTTCATCTGATATTGTGATTGTCGTTTCAAGCCAAGTTGTACTCTTTCGCAAACTACTAAGCGAAAGTACTAAACACTTAATTACATTGATGGCACTCACATCCTCACACTAACAATGAACTTTTCAAATTTGTGGAAACTTTGCTACAAGTTTACTGATGCTACTTTTCACACAGCATAAAACTGTGTGACTACTGACTTATTGCTGATTCAACAGTCACTGTCTCGTTGCATTACCTGTCAAAGATGTCTCAACGTTCAACAGTCACAAACGGGAAAAAACACCTACGACTGCAACTTGAAGTGAACATACGAAGATTTGTCGCCATGTTATTGTTACGCAATAAAGCCCAACAGTAAAACAATCCGCACGCAAGCTTCGCAACCTAATTTTGCCGGTGTCAAGCGAAATTTCTGACCTCTGCGAAATTTCTTACCTGATTGTTTGTCAGATTTTTTGCTTCTCAAAGTAAAGCAATAAAGTTTGGCGATTACTTTTTTGACGTGTGTTGTGCAAATTAAAGCTTTTTGGTTAGATGTCAGATACCCATAACAAGCCGCAGTACTGGAATAACTATAACCACTCACAAATATTGAACTTAGTGTTAGACCTCAATTGTATATTTTTTTTCTAACCCTAGTGCCAACCCTAAACCGACACACTTACCTAAACACTAAACTCTAAGCCAGGGTTTTTTTAAGGAAAATGTTAGGTACCCGGTATGGACCTGCAGGGACCCGATTTCTCTGATTCTAGGGATCCGATTTTCAATTCTAGGGACCCGAATTGGGTTCCTGAAACGCCTTAAAAAAACCTGCTCTAAGCCCTAATCATCAGTTTTCTCAGCGTATTCGACATGTAGAATATTACTCGACTGTACATGCTCACAAGGCGTGAAGTCAGAAATTTCGTAAGTCAGAAATTTCGCTTGACACCGGGAAAGAAACGGACGCAAGCTCACCACTGCATTACACCAGAATAATGAACCTGGCTTGCGTGCAAACACTTTCGGAAACACTTTTGTAAACCAGCTCCCTTTGTTATTGAGCGTGACGCCTCCGGTATTGCTGTTTTTGCTACGTTGAATCAGCGTAGGCCTCCGGTAGCACTCATGTCTCGCACGCTTTACGGCAGTGAATTGTATTATCCGGCATGCGAAAAAGAAGTCACAGCAATTATAGAGGCTCTCAGAAAAAGATGGCATTTGTTTCTGAGGTAAGCATTTACTCTTATGACTGACCAGTGTTCAGTTGCTTTTATGCTTGACAGCCGCCGATGCTCAAAGATAAAGAATGACAAAATTCATGGCGAGTAGAGCTAGCCGCCTTTTCGTGCAGGAAAACATCGGCCCGGATACCTTGACACGCGCGCGCTCTGTTCTACAACGAGCACGTTCAATTCGCTTGAGCAGCTTCACAGAGAATTGTGCCACCCTGGAGTCACGTGGTTACTGCATTTTGTGAGAGTGGAGAACTTGCCGTTCTCTACCACCGACGTGAAAACGGTCGTTTCCAATTGCAAGATTTGTGCTCAAGTAAAACCCCAATTTTACCGTAATGGCAAAGCGACGTTTGTCAAAGCTGTGAAACGAATGGAACGTTTGAGTTTGGATTTCAAAGGATCTGTGCCGTCAAGACGTGGAAATACTTACTCGTTAATTGTAATAGACGAGTACTCACGCTTTCCTTTTGCGTTCCCCTGCAAGGATATCACTACGTGGACTGTGATACGATATTTAGACGAACTTTTTACCTTGTGCGCATGGGTGGCGGAAGCTTTTTCAAAGTGGGGGGCACAAGTGCACGTCAAAAAACTGTGAAAGATTTTTGCGGTGTGAACTGGCAACTGTGACGTCACAAGAATTGGAATATGACGTCATTTCCTATACACCATACGAATGTATAAATTACACTATTTTAGACAAAATTACACCACTATGAAAACGTATCGGTTAACCACCTGAAATTAAAATAGGCTGTTACAGGGGCGTCCCAGGTTAACACCGTCACTCGGGCTCATCATGCGATTATTCTGATCTACTAAAATCGTTCGACGCTTGCGTCCCTGAAATTCCATTTGCTCTCATTTTGGCTGGTACTATCTTTGCTCTGTGACGTTAATAACGTGACAATGAATGAGAAGTTCTCATGATAACTTCTCCATTGTTGAGTAACGCACGTCACAGAGCAATGATAACGCCAGTAATCCCTCTGAGTATACTAGGATCATTCACATTAGCCCTAGTTGCTGGACAATTTTTTATTCGTTTGAAATTACTCTCAAAATGCCGAGTCACTTCAGTAAGGCCATACGTAAAAAGCTGATCAGATAAATCTCTCCATCACATGCTTTAAATTTGACAAGAAATAAGTAAAGGCAATTCCAACAATATTTCACTTTAGTCCCACATCTTGAAAAAATTTTTTTTTGCAAATAAACCCCACTAACCATTACACTTTTGCAGAAACCATTATAATGGTTTGACAGATCAAAACAACCTCTTCAACCTGTAATATATGACACACAAACTTGGAAATTATTCCTAAGATATACCTTTTCATCCATGACAGCCGCTTCTCTCCTTATAACTGCATTGCAACAAGAAAATAAATTCAAATGCCGAAATCAAAACTCTTCAAGCATTTTGATAAACAACGAAACGTTGTTGAATCTCTGTCTCAACCGTCTCCTCCATTACCAGCAGAAATACATCCATTGGTCAAACAACAAGTAAGTGCAATAGACATCCGGACACCCATTCCAAGCGCTCCAGGCCATTTTCCACAAATAAAAAAGTCACATCAACGCAGGAACAGGAATATGGAATAACACACAACCACAAACGTTCAAATTCAGCGACAAAAAGGAAACAAATTCCACAGGCTTCACAGACACAAAACACATCCCATCACTTGCAAGACCCACAACATTATGAAAGCCATTCCATAGTTTGCGAAGTCAATGAAATCAACACTGAACAGGTCAATTGTCAACAACAAACACCAAAATATGGATTCCGGCCTTACAAAAAGCGACGGCGTCATCAATATCGCCTTTATAATAAATGCAGCCAAACGGGCCATTTCATAAAAAATTGCACGCAATTCACAGAAACGGAAATTAACCACGAGTTCATGATATATCCTAGCAATGCATTTGGGGAAACACTTTAAAACGTTTCCCAAGTACAGAACCTGTTTTTAAGTAGACGAAAAATGACACCCAAAACCTATATGTCCACTAGTTCGAATACAGCATACACACTTTTACAAGACTTAACTAGAGACACGATATAATGTCCTAGTCTTACAAGATACATTTTAAAATTTTGACGGAAACTGCCATTCCATAACTTTAAGCACAGAAAGACGCATGAAACTTCCCCTCGCTGTGTGAAAACTGTCATTTCACGGACTTTAATCGCCAGCTACATCCAATCAAAATATTTAAAGGTTGTGGACGATGGTAACATTAGTAAAAACTCAGCGGCTCATACCATTCAACTTTAATAAGCTTTAAGGCACCCACATATTTCCTTGAAATTGTTTACACAGACGTAATTCTTACTTTTCACATTTTTCAGAACATAGCTTTAGCATAACATGGCTAATCACATATCTGATACTGAACTTTCGAATCTTCAGGGAAAATCCACTGAACAATCCATGGAGGATTCCACAGCTTTAGAGACAAATCCTGCTTGCGAACAAGATAACAATACTGACCTGATACAGATTAAGGAATCACCAAAGGCAGAAGCATTACATTGTCAGCAAGATAAGGATCAATGGGCAACACGTGAGGATCTACACACTACCACGGAGCAGTTATGCAAAATGACCAAAACGCTACGATACATTAACACCACTCTACAAAGTCAGACGAGATACCGTCTCGCTCAAGCAATCCGTTTTCGATCATGCAGCCAAGCATAAATGTAACCATTGCAGGAATCCAGAAAATACAGCACGCGACAGCAGAGAAAGCAAAACTTCTTTCAACCAAAATCAGCGAAACAAGCACAGTCGGCCTTTCAACATTCAACAAACATTTAACACGAACCTCACATCCAGCCAATCACAGCATAAATATTCATCATCACAAAGCGGTACCAGACACAATGATGTGCAAAAAAAACAACCAGGCAAAAATCAGCCACTCCCATCTCAACACAACCTAATATTTCCACATACTTCGAACCGACCGAGGGAACAACGATACAACTCTCGACAACAACAAAACTCCAGATCGCAAGAATTTCAGACCAATGGGTCAAACTCTTCGCAAGACTCTTTTCAGAACAAGCCACCTAACAGAAGCACAAGAAAAAGAGACTAAAAATGGTACAATCCAACTTCAGGTAAGTGGACAGTTGTCAGAAGTGGTCCTAAGATTTTGTTTGAACTTTGACATTTTTTTCCGCTTATGTAAATGATAACCCGTTTACATAGTGAACTCCTAAACCTACTGTCAAGCCACCTTCATTTACTACACCCTGCTTACTTAGTGAACACCTAAAGCTACTGTCAAGCAATTATAACTCACCACCTTTTGTTAAGATAATGCCCGCTAGACGAATTACAAATAATTTTTTTACTTTTTTCTGTGGAGGTTTACTTATTGCTTGCGATACGAACTCCTAAAGTGCATGCCAAGTAGTGTTCATCTGCCAGAAATGCTGAGACATCACAACGGAGTTATTTTTTGCGGTTGTGTACAAATTACTTGCGTAACGAACACCTAAAGTCCAAGCCTTGTAGTGAGCAGCTGGGAGGGATTCTTTTGGGATGTCTCACAAGCTCTATGATTTCGACGTAACCGTGCACGGAATATTAAGATAATTTTGTTTTGTGATGGATCCTACGTGGAAGACTATTGAGATGATTTGTATGGAAATGGAATAGTGAAGAATAGACTTAAGGAAAAGAAGCTTTAAGTTACTCGAAGTGTAAACTTGACTACTTGACCCTCATGCCGGCACATTGTTCTATCCACTTTCATTTTATCTTTTTCTCTATCTCCTCCTTTTCTTCCCTTCTAGTGAGTATCAATGGGTCAGTTTTCGCTAATAGTTTTTTTTAGTCAGAAATTATGCGATTTTGGATACGAAATTTATTAAACAGAGATTGTGCCAGTGCACCAATATTATTGGTCCTTACGTTATACAATTACTTGAATGGTGAAAGGAATATAAAGCTATTTCAAGCAGTATACGTGTCGGTCAGGACGATTCTTGCATTTCTACTTGTGACGGGCGGACTCTTCCTAGAACCGAAACCCTGTATTTTTTGGCCGCCACGTTACACTTCACTTGGTTGGTGAAGGAATATAAAGCTGTTTCAAGCAGTGTATGTGTCAGTCAGCATGTGTTCCTATGTGAAACAACCCTGTTTCTATGTGAAACAAACCATGTTTCTATGTGAAACAAACCCTGTTTCTACGTGAAACAACACTGTTTCTTTGTGGACAACCCTGTTTCTATGTGGACAACCCTGTTTCTATGTGAAACAACCCTATTCCTATGTGGACAACCCTGTTTCTATGTGGACAACCCTGTTTCTGTGTGGACAGCTCTCTTTCTGTGTATACCCAAGGAAGTGTCCAGCCCTTACTCAGATTTTGAAATTTAGACTATAGAAAAGTGTTATTCAAGCTCGTTGAATGCCCACTTCAGTTGTGTTTGTTTAATGTAATTTTTCTTGTGTTTTTCTGTAATGTAATTTTATCACGCGTTATTGGACCACGACTGTCACTGTCTCTTAAAACTACCGTTCATTCATGATTTTTTTCAGGAACCCGAATCGCCACCAACAAAACACAAAACTGGCTGTAATACAAGGGAAAGAAGCAACACTCGATACCCCCACAAAAAGATAAAATATCACTAACGAAATTTTTTACAGGAGACGCAACCAGAATCAGAATTAACCCCTACTAATGCAAAACAGCCAACACCTCCTTTGCAAAATAACACTCAGAGTCAGCAAGTACATATATCAACATCTAAAACTTATCTTTCACCCCCTAGAACAACTACATGGAAAGGAAGAACAGTTAAACCCAAATTCTCTCCTGATATGCTCTATAACTAAATATCACTTTAAATTTTTGTCATTAAATCATATCTTTCATACGTTTTCACCGTATATTAATTTAGAGATGTTTAAAAATTTTTTCAGAAACAAAATAGAGTAAATGTAAGTTAAGATGATTAAATCAATATCACTGGTCACATTTCCGGTGACATTACTCGCCTTAACTCAAGCACAACACGTGCACAATAATCTAATATCTGAAGTATTTGACAGAATTCACAATGTTTCCGATACCGTACTCACCAGATTGAAAAGACTGACAGCCGAAAAACAGGAATATTTATTGAGTGTTACACTTGGTTTTACATTACTTGAATGCATTTTATTGATAGCTAGTTCAATTTTTGTATTTTGCCATCTAAATTATAACACAGACAAAATCCTCAAATCTATTTGCTACTTAGTAATTAAAGACACAAGATAAAGATGTTTCACTTGCCACACAACCGACGTTTAAAATTATCTACACAAAAAGTCTCACAATACCACTTACACACAGCATACATAACTGCTGAAACTGCAATATACTTAAGATTGAAACAACCATACATCCCTCAACCGAATGACGCAAGTACATTCGATTTAACGGATGAACAACATAGCTTGCGCACTTTTAATGCAAATTGGAATCAGGCTTTATACGCTCAAAAGGATCTAGTGAACGAAGGATTTTTTTCTCTCTCTACCACCTGCAATAATATGCAATGTTTCTCAGGTCATCCTAAGTAAATTTCCGTCAAACACTTTCAGCTTCATCATTCATTTACTTGCATCTCCAAATTGCAAACATCTTCTTCAGTCTCACGAGACAAACAAAACCGATGGCACCTATCGCTTTACACAATTACACAAAATTGGGAACTCAAAAGACGTCCAAGAAAACACGCCTCAAGCACATGTGAACCACCTTATCAAAGTGACTGGTTTCACTAGCATGACGAATCTACATGAAATCTACTATAAGTGCTTCTCATGTTATGGAATACACGACAAATTACAACTTACTGACGATACATGAAAAATACCTGCACAGTATTTTCCACACTGCCCACACGTCACAAATTGGAAAACTAAATTTTTCGGTTAACATCACTTTACAATAAAACACCGACAAATCGCCTCGATGCACTATGTACCACCGATTTTTACAACTACAAATACGGTGTTTCAACAATGACCTGCCTTGTCTAGCATTCGGAAAAATCGTTCACCCTGAACACACCCTTACTCTCTTACAACACCTTACCATGACAAGCGAGATATTCAGCAAAATTCTCCAACATTTCTCAAAAACACCTCCCGAAGACCTGCAACCATACACTGGTAATCAAATAGCTAACCTGCAACAACGAATACAATGCATAATATGCATCGACCAAGAACGAAACACACTGTTATTCATATGCAAACATCTTTTAGCTTGTAGAGAATGTCTGCTACGATGTCATAATAGATTTCCACTTTGTCGGACAGTCACCACGCAAACGATTTCTGTTTTATGTTAAGTAACAGCTTTTTCTCTTAAAAAAACATAATAATGAACGGATTGGAACTGACAGAAAATTCGGCATCTTGCATGTCGAAAGTTGATGACTCAATTCTCATCACTTCTCTCATATTTACTACACGCTATACCAAGGGTCAAATTGGCTTGCATTTAAAAGGTTTACTCAAACCAGACACCAGATTGAGCATCCGATTCATACCAGGACCTAACATTCTAGCGACAAAATTAGATTGGACTTCCAATGGAGCGATTCTCTATTTTCAAGTCATGAAGGACAAACTCATCCATGTCGGACAACGAATTGGAACAATTCACTGGCAACCATTTGAACAACCTGGAAAAATGCAACC
>JGI24158J21664_10001537_pt1 | contig 26232 bp, 16 predicted proteins | sample Ectturendosymbi3_FD_21664 | JGI IMG/M metagenome (IMG submission 21664) | reverse complement strand
GACAACATATTAGAGGAAGAAAGTGTTACATTACACAAAGTTTGCATGATTTGTTGCTACAATGGATTGAATAAGATAAGTGCAGGCCTACCACCACTGTCATAAAGGCATTTAAACCATTTGTTTTATTTCGGTAGGGGCCAGGTATAAAAAAATTGAAATAGCATGGACAACAGGTACAATTAATGTCACACAAAATCCCATAACAAAAACATCAACAGTGGAATAAACAGCAATAGCCTTGAATTTAGCACTAGGGGTACCTTTGCCTATCTCAAAGGTTACATTTTTTGTACAGCTGCAAAAAAATAAGTTTAGGCAAGAAAACGAAGTCTACCTTTATACTTCTAGAAATCGAAAAGTGTTATTAAAATTCGGTGGATGTTTGTTATTTCGGTCAATATCTTTGTCATAAGAGATTTTAGGGGTGCATGTTCATATGTCAAAATGCAAAAGGGGTGCATGGCCACAGAAAGGTTGGGAACCCCTGATTTAGCATGTTACCCAATAGCTACAATGGCCTGCCCTACAATGCAGCAAATGGCAGAATATGTTGCACAAACCATGACTTGCTTGTGACATAAACTTCAACCTACATAAGCCGATCATGTGGGCCAGGTCATGCAGGCCTAAACGTGCAGCAGTTCAGTAGCCCACAGCACTGGATAATTCCACTGTGTGAGAAGTCTTGATGATAAATTCATCTTTCGCAAACCCATATGTTTCAGCTGTCAACAAACCATCAGCAATTGTTCTGTGCATGTTTTTCATGCTTTTTTTCCTCAATACAAAAAAGTGTCTACAAGGACATCACATCACTGCTCTGTCTTGAATCCTGTGTTGTGAGTCTGATGCGTCAATATAGAAACAGGTTCTTGAACACAGACCACACCGGACACATCAGAAAGGATGTGACGTCACAAAATCAGACACATGCGCTCAAAAAATGCACCGGACGCATGCCGTGTACATTAGGATTAAAGTAACTTATGGCTAAGGTGTAGGGTTAGGGTTTAGCCTACAGTTCATGTAATGCAGACAAGAAGCTGCAAACAACTTGCCAGCACTGAAACCATGACAATACTTGTCCATTGGTCTGAGCTGTAACAGATGTCATGGGCAAGTAAGCAGGTGATGCATTTTGAAGTTGTCGTGTGACTACTTCATTGACTTCAACCAATCGTGTTTGTTAAAGGCTGAATAGCTCCAATAGTGCTATTACCTCATGAGGTAAAATAGACACTGTCTTATTTGTTTAAAGATATCAGAATCTAATTTAATATTTTTTTGCAGACAGTGTCAACAAAATCAAAAATTAGCAAGTCTTACTTTTGAGATTAAATTTGATATGCCAAGGACATTTTTGACTTCCACGGTAATGCTATAGGCCTATGGCATTGTGAACTAGACAGATATACTTTCTGTTTTTGTCTAGTGCAGTGGTTCACATCCTTTTTTGATGCATTCTTCCCATTGCTCATTTTGGAACTTTTCATTCCTCCCCTACAGAACTTTCATTCCTCACCTGTACGGGTTGTAGGCTAGTATTAACTACAGTTGTAACAATGGTCTCTATTGACAACAATAACTTCATTAATAAAAGTGGGACAAAAACTATTTGTTCTCATAATGGCACTAAAGTGTGTCAACAAAAACCTGTGGTAGTCCACGAAATAACTTACAAATTATGTATAGTGGTATAACTAAATGAAAGAGACAATGCCAACTTAAAAAAGAATTACAACACTTACAATGAATATGTAACTTAACTATAAAGTGGAAATTCCTCCTCTGAACTCATGAATTCCTCCCCAGTTGGGAACCACTAGTCTAGTGTGTGTAAGGGTGGCAAGTTTTTAACAGCTGAATATAACCCACTATATTTCTGTATGCTTGCTATATCATTCATTTTAAAATGTTTTGAATGTTGAATTGTTTATTACTGTTTTAGGCCTAGAACATGGTGAGAGTAGTATTTATTATAAAATGATGATTGTCTCTAATTGATCAGTGTGCTGTTGTTTATATTATAATTTCATTATAGTTGTTATGATGATATGGCGTGTGCTTGTATATGAAAGATCTCATGTAATGTGCAATGTCTATATCAGCTACAGTATGGGTCAAATTCTAGTTGAACACCGATTTAAAAATAAGTGTTGAAAAACATGTTGGTAGGCTTTTTATGATGTACTGACAACATGCATATGCATGAAAGCTGTTGTTGATGAGTATTTACCTAACATGCACACTGCACAGCCACAACATCACAGCAGCAATATTGCGTGAGAACTGCTGAGTTATTGCATTGTGTAGGGTTAAATCAAAATCTTAACCTAACTCTAACCCCCAATTCTAAACCCTAACACTAATCCTAAAACCCTAACCTGTTATGAGTTTGCAGATATTATGACTCAGGAGTTCTCATGCAGTGTTGCCACTGCCATGTTGTGACTTTGCAGTGTGCATGATAGGTGAAGGTACCTTATATATGGTGACATTTTCATTGCCCGTAACTTTGTTAATACTCACCAACAATGGCTTTCATGCATATACAATTTGTTGTCAGTGTATCNCAACAAGTCCACCGACATGTTTTTCAACACTAATATCCAAATTGGTGTTCAACTAGAATTTGAACACATATGTTTTCATATAACAGGGGTCATGGGGTCACCAACCTTTCGGTTTCGAAAAGGTTGCTGGGGTCACCAACTTTTTTGAAACTGCGAGCTACTTCTTGTATACGGATTAATGCGAAGGGCTACTAATTTGATGCACACCTTGAAATAAAAATTTTGCTCAATTTACCTTCAATTATTTTAGTATTGATATTCATTAATGTGAAGACATTTATCATGCTAATGTTATTTTTAGAACAGGCCCGCAGGTGACATACTTGGCCCTTGCGGGTGACCTAGTGCCCGTGGGGACCACGTTGGTGACCCTGCAATAATGTATAACTAAAGATTAAATAAATCAGGGAAGATACGTTAACCAAAGTCAATCAACCATCAATTCAATGCGTTATGTCACACTATCAAGATTTGTGGTATGTTCACAACTTATCAATACAATGTTCTTTTATACAAGTTTCCAGGCTCTGACCAATGGTCCATGCAGTTAACTATTTTTCATTAATGATTATAATCATTAACTATTTCAAAAATATAATTATATTTTTTAGGTTTTGTTTTTGGAGTAATATTCTTGACTACCAGCACACTTTTATTCAAGGATAAAATGGGTTAAACTGTTCATGGACATCAAGATACATGTGAAAACATTGTAAATGCAATTTTAGGAATGCTTTATTGTTTGAACAATACTAAGTGCGATTTTAAAACTGATTGTGATCAACCAGGATGATCAAGTGGTGCCAAAAAAACGTAAAGAACAATGAAATCACTATCCACAGACAATTTTTCAACTGGATGTGGTTATTGAAATAAAAAGTAATGCCGTCCAAAATTGAAGAAAAGTATAATAAAAATATGCAAGGGAGATATAAATACTTGGGGGGATTTTTTGAAAGTATGAGCAATTTCAAACTTTAACTCAGGGTTTTTTGGTCATAGACCAAAATGTTTTTGAAATGACCATAAAACATTAAGTCATTTCAGTGACAATGTCTGAAAATATAGGCTAATGAATACTGTTGTGGTGAGTTTTAACACAACTGTGAGACAAATGACAGAAAATTTTCAGTGACCAAAATGTCTCAGTGAAAAAAAGCAGCTATAACCTAAGTGTATATCTTTTTTGTCAGGGTTTGAATACAATGTGAAAAAGTTTCCATGGAGGCACTGATTGATTTTGGAAAGAATGAACCAATTGCAATGCTAGTGGTTGACCCATATTTGCAGCATTTGTGCATACCAGTATTTGCATGCAAGAATGTAGATTAAAGAATCCTGTGTTTTGTTTTTTGCAGGTCGTTGCAATATTCACNTGCAGAGGNCATGTTAGTACAGGGAAAGTGGTAAACTATTCTGTATAAACAAATAACATTTCGTAGCTACCCATTTCATTTTAACAAGCTTTCAGACAGNTGATTAACGATGGACACATTGTATGCTCTTCTTGATACTACTGGTGTTTTGACCTACTGGACGTCTCAGCTTAAGCAGATGCTGTTGACTATTGAAATCCAATTTGGCATTAACCATGAAAGTGCTATGGTAAGCATTTGAGCAATATGCGTTTGTCTACTCATTTAATTATTGTGAAATGCATTCTCTCCTAAATAGCTTTATACTGTTGCTAACATTTTTCAGAATGTTGGCTCAGTTTTTAGTGGTTTAGCCACTCAAACCAACCTCCATATGTATCATATATACTGTAATATCAGATATTACTAGAGGGTACAGTATTCTGGTTTAGTTCTGCTTCACTTGATGTGTCAAGCTTTTTTGGCAATTTCAATACACTAGATGATATTTTTTGAATGTGTCTTTTAACTCTAATATGCTTGGAGTACCATTCAGGAAGTTTTGTTATGCGTTATTTGGTCTGTTTTTTTGGTTGATTGCAACTAGAAGTGGACATCTGAATATAGCAGGAATACTGATATTGGAAGTGCCTAAAGATCTGCATGTACAGGTCAAGGATGCTAGAGTAATCTAATGCATGTCTGCACAATCAAAACTAAACCAGTTGCTTTTCTTAGAATGTGCATTGCTGTGGTTTTATTGACTTCACATTTTTACATACCACTGTTAAGCACAGAATTGTCAAACTGAAAAGTGTTTAATGCAGGAGTGCCTCAGTAAATGGTTAATGTCATTGTATTAATATGTTCTGCTACAATCTTGCTCTCTAAATATAGATAATTTCTAACTTTTTCGGATGTGCAAATGCTAGAATAAATATGTTTGAAGTGACCATGAACTTACCTTGGTATAATTTACGAAAGAACACTGCTGCTCACATCACATTTTCCCACGACAGAGAGTAAAGCACTAATACTGTATCATTGGTGGCAAGTCAAAATCCAAAGTGAATCTCTTGCTGTGGCAGTTACAAGAAACACTCTTACCTAAGTACCATTATGGTAATTCACTCAGTGGCCGTACATTAATCACAATCACTGCATCTTTTGAGAGGCAACTTCAGTAGTACTGAACTACCATTGCTATGACTTTATTAAGTTGTTTACAAAGTTGAATGTAAATGTACGTTTTTAAATTAAGCAAGACACTGTAGTTGTGCTAACTGGCTTCATATTTGCGCACTTGTCTTATATACCCACGCCAAATACAAGTTAGGATTTATTTTAAAAATTGCTTCAGAGCATTTTCTGGCTAGGAAAAGCTACGCATCAGGTTGCGCGAGGTTTTGCTCTTATGCCAATAACGGTGATGCATTTTTTAGCAAAAGGGTTTGCGTTTTGGCTGCAGCAGCAATAAGATATAAGTAGTAAAATTGTGTTGTGTATCAGTGATTCTGAACTTGCATCGAACAATTATTTGTTATTTACAGAATACATGCAAGTTACCTCAACATTTTTAACAGATGCGCTTGATCATAAGTAATCAGCTGCCTTTGTGGTCACTGGTGAGTTTTCGTTGCAAACTAGTTGCCTCAGAATGTTTTTTACTGTTGACAGGTGGTAATGCTGATGATGACCGTTGCCACATTGCTAGCAGTTTTTCTTCCATTTGCCTTCATTCTGAAATCAAGAATACAAACGACAGGTATCTGCTTTACTTTACTTCTGTGGGCTTGTAATGTTTATGCATTTCTTGCAACTTTTTGCATTAAATTTTGTAAGTATGTGTCGTCAAAAAGCAACAACTTGGGCTCAGTTTCCAGTTAGCATTCATTATAATTTCCATGTGATCAGACAATTGTTAACAGCCAAACTTTGACTTTGTACAGTGACATCAATCCCAGAAGTTGAGCAAAATCGCAAGTATCGATTTCGGAAGCGAGACAAAGTTCAATTCTATGCAACAAAAGTGTTGAGAAAGGTAATCTTGCGGCTTTTAATGGAGAGCCGTCTGAACTGCAATGTCATTTGGTTACTGTGATGTATAGTACTACTATACTGTAAAGATAAATTTCAAAATTAGCGTAGTACTATGTGTACTAGGGTCCTGCGCGTGTTGAAATTTTTTGTCCGCTCCCACAAAATTTAAACCCGCCCCACACCTGCAGGAATTTTAGAAATCGAGCCCGCACCGACCCAACCCGCTTCGCACTGTTTCCGTTGCAAACCTGCACCTTCCATTGTGTGTCTGAAAAGCGCTGTACTCATACACCTATGTTTCATCGCTGCTGGCAATTTATTCAGTGGTTCATTTCAAGCCCAACAGATGTATGTCGCTGAAACAGTGTGTTGTTCACTGACAAACACTTTAAATTTGCTCTTTTGCTATTCACGGTATGACCGTCGATATTAAGCTATCGTTTATTAGCAGCGCTAGTTGCCATCATGCAGAGCGTATTTCTTGCAAGACCACCGAGAGCTGTAAACTCCAATTTGTGGTCTCGCCATCATGTTGCTACACCCTTGTACCGCAATCTGGAGAATGTTGCCACAGCCTTGTAACGGAAGCTCTCTGTAGCTTTGAATTTCTTGCTCGTGTCACTTTCACATGCACTGGGTCATCATTCACTTAACCGCAAAAAGAACTTCTTAACCCGCGCCCGACTCGCACCACACCAAGTTCAACCCGCGCCCCACGCATAGCTTCACGTGTTCCCGAACCGCAACCCGCGCGGTTAAGGTTAACCCGCCACGCGCAGGGCTCTACTGTGTCGTTCAGTATGTCCTGAATCAACCGCTACTCTTACCACGCTTGAAAACTGAAGCTGATGGATTTCCACAACACAGTGCATCGTTTTTGTCTGCACAAAACAGAAATTAAAAATATTCCAATCAAAGAAAACGTAATTTTTGTTTTTAGACGTATTTCGCGCATTGTGTTAATGGTCAAATTTTGATTGGCTAGCGTGCGTGAACGCAGCATTGGCGTATTTTCGGTTGAACTAATCGGTTTAGTCAGTCGCATGAAAGGAATTCAAAACATCAACAAAACAATCTGCAGTATTCAAAGATTCAAAGGGAACTGCAGTCATTCTGGTATGCATCACGATGTTAGTTACTTCCTGAACGAAGTTGCAACCTATAAAAAGATTGTTTTATTCGCTTATTGCTTCTGAAGAAACTGCCGCTGATGAACTTCCTAAATTGCTGTCTTTATTGTCGACAAAATGTACTAAATTAGTGGATCGATGTCAGTGCCTTTTGTTTTGACAGCTAAGTTGTTTCTGAAGGATGCAACAATCATATTGACTTAACATTATGCGTTTAAGTTCGCTGAAGTGGTTTTCGACCGGTAAAAAGTGTAGGAATGTTTGTAAAGATGTCGGGATATTTTTGGCCTCGTCTGTGCATAAAGTTCGCAAAAGATGTCCTATTCCGATATTTTGATACTGAACTAAATTCTTGTAACGTCCTATTCCAATATTTTGATACTCAACTGAATTCTTTGATGCTTTTCACGTGCCTTTTTCAAGTACAATTTTATGCCGGTTTGTTTTGGGAACAAACATTCGAAATGTTGCAGTTACATTTACCGGCTTTGCATTGCAAGACCGCCATTCAACGACTCTAACATTTGTCGTGCGGATCAGGGTCGCGACGCTGCCAGCAAAGTTCAAAGGAAAGTATCCAAGGGGATCTCAGTCCCAGAATACAGTCGATCCGGGCGCCGCCTCCAGAACCGGGAGCGGATGATGATCCTGGCGAAAATGGTGTTCTCCAAGCAGAAGACTCCATCACTGTTGGAGAAAAAAGAACTTCCGTCCTTGCTGCTTGAAGCCGATCAGCAGGACGAAGGCCTCCCAAACTTGCCGGAAGAAGTCTTGTACTTGCTGCAAAGTGTGAAGTGAGGCACATTATTACTTCTGGGATGTGTTTGCCTTGCACGTGGTCATGACAGTAACACTGATTTCCAGTTTTGGTATGTGGTTTGTCAGGTCGCTGCGGCCCGCCATGTTCGTAAATCAGTAGTTCCTTTTCTTTGTTTTCGTGAATATTAAGAACGACTTTCCTTACTTCTAAGACGGGATAAGACCCAATAAAATCGCTTAAGATGCCCAGCCGGTTCGCGAAGGAAATTCGATATAGGGTGGTTCTCTAAGAAAAGCCACTCCGGCCAAATATTTCTCAATACTTTGACTTGCCTTGTCAGGACTCAGCCTGAAAATTTAATACCATTGTTACTTTGCTGGAGAGTGCTGCCGTGGAAAGTTTCACCGGATTTATTTTCGGCAACGACTGGTCGCCAGTATTTTTGACGAGAACTACTTGGTTTCATTCGCGCACTTCCTGGCGTTTGATTCGACAGCGATCGATGGATATTAGTTTTCACGTCACGTTCTATAATGTTTCTTGCATAACGTTGGAGCCTGTTCCAAGCTGTTGTTTGTTAAAAGGTGAAATCTTTCAGCCGTTGGAGGCAAGCGTGTTTGCATTTGTGGTTTGGACCATTTTCACTTCTGTTACATTCAGGGGAGGGCAATGTTCTCGAAATTTTTAATGTTGAGTGTGGATTTGCTGGCTTTACCTCTTCCCTTAACAATCTTCACCTACTGCATCAGTTGGGTGTGTTTTTTTACCCAAATTTCCCGTTTCAATATTCTGGGCATAGCTTTTGCATGTTGTTACCATGCCCAATTTCGCTTAATTTAACCTGTTCACGTGATCCATCTTTTTATTGGCCCAGTAAAATTTTCTCGGCCCTAAAACCTCTTGTTTTCGTTTTTGAGGCCCTGCCCCACTCATTCGGTAAGACTAAACGGAGATCCCTGAGAAAGCAATTCAAGACCAACGACAGCTGTAGTTACCTTCAACCTGTCGATCCACCTCATCCTTACGTAGTATGAGCGCGCAGGTGTTGCAGCATATCACCATTAACGTAAATGGTGTGATGATATATCCACCATTTCTGCAAAAGCTTTGTGTTTACGTTCTAGCTTTTATCAAATTTATTTTGTTTGACTTCGGGTATATCTTGAAAGATTGCGCGTAACATCAACATTTAAAGCATGTTCGACCCTGCACTGACCACCCGGGTTGTTTTAAAGGTATCGATTGACCCGCCCTGCGCAAAGCACTGCTGTTCATGCGAGAAATCTTTAATCAGGAAATGACTGGGTTTCAAGTTTGGTAAAGTGTTAGCTAGTTCCACCAAATCAATTTGGGCAGTGCCTGCATTTTGTTTTTCTGCATTAAAATACTCATTTCTTGCCAACACGGTTTGTACGATACTGGTATTAGTTGTATCGCAGTTGCATGCAAACTTGTGGAAGTAGTATCTTCTTGTTCTTGTTTATCAGAAAAAAAACAAGAACAAGTTGGGTCTGTTATATGGGGAATAGAAAATACAGAAAGTTGCTTTTTTAGGCCTGGCACTGGGCATTAAATACTGCGATTGGCATGACGTGTAACTTTTTATGACCAAGTCGAACATTGCTTGTTGGAAACGGCAATTTCCCAGTAACGAGTGCGCCACTGCAAATATTGGAAAGAGGGAATGTTCAGGCTACTGCAGAGGCATGTTCAAGATTTTACTATTCAAATTGAATTTGTGATAAGATTCGATATATGTTTGTTAGGGTGTTTGGCCATTTCAAGCGAGGAGTGTTTTTTCAACTTTGTCGGCATATGGAAACTATCCAGCTCAATCAAGGCGAGCACCTATTTCAAATTGGTGAAGATGACAAGTGGTTGTACGTTATACAGGAAGGTCAAATTAATCTCTACATCATGGAAGACAGCAATGAGGTAAATCATCCACTTGTCTGCAATAGTGATTTTGAAAAGGACATATGCTGCAGATGCCCCTAATGGAGGGCATTTATAATTTTTAAGAACGCAGTTTACTCTATTGCTTGTACTATGCAGCAATGGTGGTTTAACCTACGAGCTGAAAAAATAACTGAGTCTGACGCTCATCGGTGTCATGCTGATATTATGGTGCAATTGTAGGCGACTGGGCAATGATAGTTACTTCCTCAAGACTCTGTTTTCGACGAAATTGTCACTCGTGACATTTCAAAGTCTGTAGTTCGTGCTCGTGTAAATCTTTCACTGAAACGTGTTGCTTATCAGAATGAAACCACCATGTCTCGAGAACTGCCTTGATAATCTCTTGCGTGGAAAATTCACAAAAACAAACCAGTTTGAACTTTCAAGCATGCATGGACTAACAATGATCTTCATTCTTTCTTACCACAGGTCAAACTTGGTGAATTATCTGTCGGAGAAAGCTTGTACAGTCTTCTGAGCATCTTGGATGTTCTGACAGGACATATGGCCCCTTACAAAACTGTCTTTGCCCGAGCTGTCAAGAAATCTGTCGTACTTCGGTAAGACATAAAAAACAATTGAGTGGTTTGCGAAACTGCTTGCGGTTTAATCTTCCCTGCTGGTGCAAGATCGGGTTTTGTTGACTGATGACTGAAGCAAGCGTGCAATTTTTTTGTACGAACACAGCACCAGCCATAACATTCGCATGTCATTTTTTGCGTCGTACTTCTGCGACATAGTCCTTGAAGTTTATCAGTACCGTGCTGGCATCCGAGCTTGCAACTGCAGCAATGAAGCGCAGCGTGTCTTGTTCACTACTTTTCAGTGTTTCTTGTTTTTGCAGATTGCCGGCAGAAGCGTTCAACGAAGCATTTAAAAATCACAACGATTCTTTGGTCCAGATTGTACAAGTCATCATGACCAGGTTGCAGCGAGTGACCTTCCTTGCCTTACACAATTACCTTGGCTTGTCGCAAGAATTGCTCAATCCTGTAAGACAGACGATTGTCGGTAGATATTGTTTTCAGTCATCAGACAACGTTTGTAGTTCGTTTCTTTGGTGTGGTAGGTCTACATTTCTTTTGCGTTTTTAATTATAAATGAGTTCCGCTTTGTGTCAGTTTTAGTTCTCACAAGAAAATTTGTCCTGACAAGTTGTTCAATTTAAAAATGCAAAATGTTTGTTATAAGTTTGTTTCAGTTGTTTTATTGCAAATCCGTAATCTATCGTTCTGGTTGTAACTCATATGAAAAAAAATGTTGCCGTTGATTCGCAAATTGATGAGGCATTGTAGATTGGCATATGGTTGATCGTGATTATGTGAGAAAAAGTGACGAAAAATGGTTAATTAGTTCAGTCCAATTCACATTATAAACGCGGATTGCATTGTCACATCCTTTCTGGAAATACTTTTTGCTACACTGTACAAACTGCTGTATAGTGCGCTCGGATTAGATAGCAAATTCGCATAGTTGCAAATGGGCTGGTCATACCGAACCCCTATATTTCATGAAGTAATAATTTTTGCACACTGCGCCAGGATGAATAGGACTGGTCTCCCGGACTTCGTTTAAATTTGAACTTGACGTTTAAAAAACAGTTTGTTGCAGTTCTCTAGTCTGAAACGTTCAGAGCGATAAGGGTTGTTTTCATTTCCTTTTAGACAAAACGACGGAATATTCCTCTCGCCATCCGTCGTGTGTCCTCTTCAGCAGTTCTTACAGACATGGCCGAAAAGCACAAGTGCGAGACTGGCGTTTGTCAGCGTTTTTTCAACATTGATGTGATTTAGAACTGAGCGCATTGTTCTTTCTAGTGTTTAATTGCGTTCGAGTCAAATTATGTGAGGCTGCTTGGTGTTATTCCTCCATCTTCGCCAGCACCAGCTCACTTCCTTCGATCAAGCAGCTTCAATATCATTGTTTGAAGCGTACGACCAACGAGGCAGACGATTGGTGTTTTGAGTGTTACGTGCATGAGGATACAGCCTTCCGCGGTGATATATTATTCACAACAAGACTGTTTTTGTTTTCCTTGAAGGCGTTCAGAATAACGCTATTTTGTTATTTTTCGTAATAGATTTTTTCGATCTTGTGTCAGCAATAAAAGTTTGAAATTTTACTTTTATCATTCTAATAGCGCAATCTTAGTGAAGAATGCTTCAAATTTTGCAAAAACTGGATCCTCCAATGCAAGATACGGTCATTCGTAAGCACAATAACCAGCGCCTCGCAGCTGTCAAAAGTAATAACTTGCGCAGGTTGTCTCTGGATGATCTTAAAGAGCAGCTCGATGGCAATGAGACGGAGGAGGAAGTAAAGCCAGTTGGCGAAAGAAGACGCAGCTCAAGTGCCACTGCGAGTCCTATTGCTGTCAAAGTATGTAAATCGGTTTGTGCGAGACAATCTGTCTCATTACTTTTCTCCATTCGTCCAGCACCCAAGCTGCTTTGCTTTTCAGGTTACGAATAAAACGAAACAATTAAGGTTTCACGAAATGGAAACTGTTGTGGACGATGACGACAATGTCTTTCGCAGGTACTCTCGTTATTGCAATCAATGCTCTTCCAAACTTGCACCGCACAAAACACGAAAATAATCCTTTCAAAAATATATTTTTAACGGCGCTGACGCATCAATTTACGACCTGGTTGAACTCGATTTTGACACAGCAGATATTCGTGATTGAGACTTTGGCTCCGGATGATTTTTGTGTGGAAGGGGGTTTTGAGTTGTCCAGGGAACAAACTAAAATGTGTACCGGTGTTGATACCACTCGGTTTCTTCGCATGTGATTGGCCATAACGCAGCTCTGAAATCACTGTTGCGTGTATAGAGAATGGGAGCATTGGAGAAGAGCAGAATATTAGAGCGCTGCAATCACTTTTGTATATTATATTTTTTCGAAACACGTTGTTCATCGACAAAACCCTCAAGTATTACACCAAAAGAACTACAGTACTACTTTCAGTGTCTGCTCTACTAGCACGCCTTCAACAGAAGCGTGCTAGTAGAAAAGATAGTGAACTTGGTAATAGTAAAGCAACCAACGGACCTTTCCCACTACGTCGTCACACATTACTTAACGTATATTCTTCCATTCGTACCACACATTACTTAATTAGGAAAGGTCTATTGAAGATAATGTAAGAGCTTACTTGGTGTCAGTTTTTGTGGCCTTGGTCATTTTTCTGCATTGGTTGTGATGGACATAACGTATTATTTGCAAAATTTTCACAACTGCGTGATCGGAAATGTTATGAAAACATTCCAGCCGGTGGTTGTGATCTCACAAAACTTGCCAAGCCATTCATCGGACATGTTTTCACGCAATCAACACCAATCGTGAAGCAAGATGTTCATCCCTGCTGTCAACAACCGTAGTTTCATCAAATAGAAATCTATTTGAATAAGATTGTAGGACTGAAGATGCGTAGTGTCACGTGAAAATCAATTACCTATTAAACAATTTGCTGATGGATTCAAACCCTTCACCTTTGCAGAGACTCGTCACTTAATACAGATATGTGCAAGTTTGAATCATCGCAGAATCATGAAAGCAGAAGCCAATCGGCTGATTCCTCGAAAGCTTACAGAAAACCTAGAGCTTTCAATGATCGACAGTAAAGTTAAATAATATATTGGTTTGTTGCAATGAATATATCCGAGCGACTTGGAAATCTTTTTACTGCGGTAACCAGTAACCTCTACTACGTCAGCCTTTGCTGCACCGTGGGCAATCCGGTATACTGCTTCCATGTTGTAAAATGATACCAGGGTTTTTTAAGGTGTTTTAGGGACCCGAGTCGGGTTCCTACAATTTAAAATTGGGTCCCTATAATCAGAGAAAATCATTATCAGGTCCCTAGATGAAGAGAAAATCGGGTCCCTAGAAGAAATCGGGTCCCTACAGATCCATACTAGGTACCTAACATTTTCCTTGAAAAAACGCTGATAATACCAAGGCAAAACCGAAAAAAACATTTGCTTGCTATTTTCAAAAGATCGTTCGAACTTCTTTTACGTTTGCGAAAGATTATTGATGTAAACTGTAGGTGTCTCTATTGCATGAAGCTGGAACGGGAACCTTTTTTGTGACGTTGTTTTGCAATGCTATACAGTAAATTGAAAATATGGAAAATACAAGGACTTTCATTGGACGTGTGGCAACATAATGCGCATGTGCCCTCGGCACTGACAATGCGTAGAGAAATTAGAAACCAATGGTTCAGGACATGCATCTGACATGTTGAGTTGCACTGTGACAATGAATGTTTCTATTTTAATTCTTACAGGCAATCTAGTTTACCTGATGGCCAACCTAAGAAAGACTTACGTTCAGTTTTGAAGCAGATTCATTGTGTCTCCAGCGTTGAGCAGGTAGAGAATGTTGATACAACTTTAGCCATAATGGTACCGACCTTCGACCAATTTCACTGTCGCGTAGGTTACGAAAACTTAATATGTGTGACCGTTGAAACATCACAGTAATTTTCTTTGTAAGGGTCGTTTTAAAAAAATGTTTGGTCATTTTTAGAAAAGGTCTTCCGAAAGTACAACCAAATAACTAATGCCAACCTTGATTTGATGTTATGCGTATCCCACGCACCCTTCCCAAATCGTACACCAATTTTGCGGTGTATGAACGCGTAGTGGAGCGCTTATGTTGGGAAATTTTCCAGAGTATTTGAAAAAATCGGTTTAAAAAGCAGTGATCTATCACAATTTTTAACCTGGGAAATTACTCTCCAGTAAAGACGGTTTAGAAAAATAAGACTGTTTGTCTGTGTCAAACGTGTGGACACACTAAGTAAATACGTCAGGATTTTGAAAAACCATGTGCAGGAGACAGTTTTGGTGCAGCTAACCAAGTCGTTATCGCCCTACATCACATTTCAGGGGCATTATTTAAGCCATTTGCGTCCAGGAAGTTGATGCCAAAGCGGTGTGCTGGTCGCCCGTTTCTTTACATATTGCAGCCTGCAACAGTCTGTTCTGCTGCGCGCACTCAGTCAATCCAAATGACATGTGCCCACTCGTAATGAGATAAATGCCAACGAAAAATAAGTTTTACCGGAAATTCTAACATATATAAACCGTACCTCACCGGTTTTACGTTCAAAGTGCAACCAGTTGTTTATAGTGTCATTATTATTTTAATTTTAGATCGGGAATACTCCGCAATCGTCATCTTCAAGTTTTAGCGAAGATGGGAACTTCCAGGTAAAACGTGATACTGCGTACAGCTCTTGGATAATGCGTATGTGGTGTTAATATGTTTGCTTGTTTTTTTGCAAAATGCAAGTGTTAATTAGAAGCGTTTCACCTTTCAACTTTGCGTCATCACTGGAGTTGTAATCGGGCCTCATTTTGAAGCCCGAACTCGGCCCGAGCCCGGCATTATTTTTGAAGCCCGATTTGGGTCCTAAAGCCAAATTTACCGAATGAGTCAAGATATACGCGAAACTGTGAGGTATCAAAAGTAGTTTACGGGAGTAGCTGCAGGTTCACGCTTTTATCACACTTCCATTTCATGAAATAGCAACCACCTTGACCAAAACATTGGTGTAAAGCACAAACTTAGCTTGTTAGTCAACAATAATACTGCGGGATGCAATGCTTCTCAAGAATAATATTAACTATCACGAAACTATCCATGATGGCGCTATAGGCATAAAAGTAACTATCCAGGATAGCGCTGTAGGCATGAAAAGCCGGTTTGTAGGCCATCTTTTTTTAAAACAAGCCAAGAATCGCGTAAGTGATTGATCTTTCACTGCTGTCGCCTTCTCAAAAAGAGTGTGAGGGTTTTCCGAGCAGAGAGAAAAAGAACGCAGCTGTATTTGCAAATAGAATTAGCTGAAGAAAAATCGCAATCACTTCACTCCCAGAAGTCACCGTGGTGAGCAGAACAATGTATGGCGAAAGAAAAAATCGATGATCTGAATATTATAAAAAGGTTTTGTATGCAGGCTCGGAATCGGCCCGAAACATTATAACAAACATAAGCCCGAACCCGGCCCGACCCGAAAAGCCCGGCCCGACTTATAACTCTGCTGCTGGTGTCGTGTGAACGACCGTTTTGCTTGTTATTCGTCTACCTGAAACGCTATTTTTAATACTTGCTGAAAAGCACAGTCGTGTAAAGCCAGCAAAGCCCAGTCATCGCTGCCCTCAAGTTTTGCAGAAATCCAACGTAACTTATGATGTGGTAACAAACTGCAATGCGGATCTGATGCGTGTACACAGAAATATGTTTTGATTGACATGCTTCTTCCAAACGTAGATTTGCAAGTTGGATGAGCCAGAGGTTTTGGATCTGGTCACCGACGACCTCTGTCGAATACTGGACATCGACGACCGAGAGTTCCTACAAGACAACATTGAACTTGTTAAGGTGAATTTTCCCTGAAAGCTCCGACGATGTCCACTGTTCGGTTTTGTGTTTATTTCTTTCTGGACGGGTAAACAAATTGACGTGTGTTTGATATTGCAGGTGCGTACCGGTTGCCCACTCATCAGCGAAGGCGATCAGGACGTCTGTATGCATTTCGTTGTCACTGGCAACCTGCGTGTTCTTCAAACAGTGCCTGAAACGGGCTTGGACGACCAGAGAGAAGTACGTTGTGATTTGTGTGTCGTTTCCTAATCTGTTGAAGGTAATTAACGGCAGCATACAAGGGTCCTTTACCTGGGACCAAGCACGAAATTTGTGAGAATCAATCACTCTGAAGGTCTCAAGTGGGAAATAGAGGGTATGAGTTGTTTTGCAATATAGAGATCACCTTAATTTTTTCGTCGCTTTTCAGATTTCGCGTTACTTGAGAGTTCTTTCGACTGGTGCTTACCTTTGTTCGAGCGACTGTTCAGGAAATTACGTGAGGAACATATATGCGCAAGCGTGCTGCCATCGATAGATAAACATTCTAGGGGAAAGTTTACATTGAAACGATCACGTAGGCTTAGACTTTATTTGGATTTTCATGGTTCGAGACCTAATTGCTATCACGGGTCGCATAAATTGCAGGGTATCCATGTTGGGCTGCCAAAAATAATTAATTTTATCTTAAAATTAAACCTTATCTTCCTTAGTAACTACAAGGAATGAGGGAAACTTGTATTGACTTACTGTGTAAGTACTGCATCGGCAAATCATGAAGACTCGTTTTCGCACGATGTATTGCTCTAAGATGGGTAACGAAAATGCTGATGCCGGTCACATTCACGGATGAACAAAGTAAAACCATGTGATATTATAGAAATGGATTTTCGAATTTAGAATTTCGAATCTTGTTGTAGAATAACATAACCACAAAACCCTCGTGCAACTGTGAATTCATAGATACAACATTTACTGCTTCATGACATAGGTATTGCTATGTAAATCATTGAGATATGTTCTAAATGTCGGCCAGCTGTATTTACGATGCATTGCTTTTCAGAGCTTGTAAAAATCTACGCATTCCTCCTAAATGCTTCAGTAGACTTTCAGTGCTGCGACAGTGACGCAGATTGTCATGGCAATGTTTTCAGGCATGAGCGCCCGCAGAAAAATTTTCAGTGGGGGGGGCAAAGTCAACATTTTGTTTATCATTTACAACAGGGGTGGGGAACCTGTTTACTATCACGGGCCGCAAATAACATCTGATTTTATCATACAGTAAAATTCTACCTTTATCTTACTACGAGGGATAGAGGCTTCTTATGGCATACTATCTTAAGAGATAGAGGCTTCTGGCTTACTGTCTAAGTACCTGCTTATCATGGAGCTTCTTTTTGACGCGATCTTGTACTCCAAATTGGGTAACAAAAATTCTAATGCGGGCCATATCAAATGTTCACGCGGGCCGTAGGTTCCCCACCTCTGCTTTACCAGTTGCTGACGATGCAGTGCAAATGGACGTTAACCCTTTTTACACCACGAAGAAAAATGTGTTACGGTTACGGTGTTACCCGTGTTACGGTAACAGTCACTAAAAATGCGCTTTGTTGGTAGCAATAACCAGGTATATTACGACAATTTACACAAAAGTTTTATGCTGTGCGAAAAGAAGCTCCCACACACGCGTAGTTTAAGCTGTTTACTCAGGCACATTGGTCACACTCAGTGTCTCGTTAACTATGGATTTTTCAAGCTTGTGGAAGCATTGACACAGGTTCAATCATGCTTCTTTTCACACAGTAGAAAAAGATATGTGGCTTATCGCCACCAGCAGTTACTGTCTCGCTGCATTATCTGCCGAGATGTCTGTGTTCAACAGTCACACACAATGCGAAAGAGTTCAGGGAAATAACATTTCAACACGCAGTCAATCAACTTTATTTATTCAAATGTCATCGAGATCGAGAGACAATAATCGAACCGACCTTGCAAACACTGCCGTGATTAAAAGCAAGAGTTGATGCACAGCTCTCATGTGTAGAAAGTGTTTCAAGCGCTGTTCGATGCAGATTGAAACCGCGATTTTTCGTTTGGTAACAAACTGGCAATGTCAATTTCCGAATCCAATATTCCGGTGGAAAAGCAATTTTAGATTCGGATCTGGCAAGCTTCGAATCTCAAGGATTCGAGATTCTACAGTACCTCGTTCATCCTTGCCATATTACATTTACAAGCACTTCATTCGTCAATGATTGGCCTTACGTTGCCGCCCCTATGTTGCCAGTAACGTCGTTTTTACTTTTGTGCAGGTCACCCTTTTCGTGGCCAAGCCGGGCATGCTGACCGGCCAGCTGGCCATGCTCACTGGCGAACCGTCGTTCTTCTGCGTCCGGGCGCTGTCCGATTCCGTTATCGCTCGAATGACGAAACATAGTTTTTACGCGTTGATGCGGAAGTATCCGCGCATGATTCTAAGCGCCGCTCACACAGTCATGTTGCGAGTCAGTCCCTTCGTGCGGCAGATAGACTTCGCCTTGGACTGGATCTTAATCGAGGCTGGAAAGGCACTATACAAGTATGCACATTCTTTTTTGTTTTTTTCTTGTGATGGCACAGTGCAGTTCGTTAAAATATGATGAAAAATTACAGCACTTCGAAAATTGTTAGAGGTAAGACTTCTGTGCAACGATCACCATTGCGTGTATCTGCACCAACGGCTTATTGTACTCGTTGCAGGTGACGCGACACAGGTGGTGGTCCAGCGAAGGTTTTTCAAATCTAATGTGTTCTTTTTATTTTTATTAACAACATTTATGTATATATAAGCGTTTACCTTAAGTAATAGCAGCCGCTTTCCATGACAACACAACCGGCCAAACTTTATTGCCTGGCTTCCAATCCACCATTTATCACCGATCCTGCATTATACCGTGACTGTTGTTGTCTCCAGCAAATCTTGCCGTATCGCTGCAACAGCCAGTGATCAGTTACTCCCGCTTGTCGGAAGCATGCTGCTTTGAGGCGCAAAACAACTGTGTTGTGTAAACATCTGGCAACGTGCTCGCCAACATCACCGGTGTTAAAAGCAAAATAAAAGCATTTGCAATGTCGGTTGTTCAAGCTGCAATGTTGATGTGATCTTCGGTCAGCGTAGTGTCATTGCGTGCACGATCGCGCTATTTCTGTCTCCCCCTCACAACACACGAACACAATTGACCTAAAGAACTCGATGCGTTTTATGCGGAAGACTTCTTGCTGCCTGACTTGACAAACGCGGTTCGTGCTGTTCCTTCCGCCGCGCAGTTGCTCGCGCGTGCAAAGCATCATGCGAAAAGTGATGGTTAATCCACGAGTTGTCTATAACAGTGCTTCTTATCCGGGTGAATGGTTCACCCCATGGTGAATGAAAATTTTGTAAGGGTGAATGAAATTTCGGTTTTTATTTTTTTGTATCCTCTGACAACATGCAGTTGTCTCTTGTTTACCTTTGAAACATATCAGCAATAATGAATGAAATGGCAAACTTCAAGTGTTCCAGCTTTGCGTCTTCAGCAATCAGCAACTTATCACTTAAGGAAAACCGTACTATGGTGCAATTAACTGAGTCTGTTACGTAATGGGTATAGATTTCACCGAGAGATGCCATGTTTTATTCAATCGAGTGGTGGAATTTCTGTTGTGCTCTCTGCACGAGCGTCTCGTACTCCTGTGCACGAATTACCTGCCAGAATCGCAGTACTTCCGAAAGTTTCAGGCGTCTGAACATTCCTCAGACTTATCAGTCGAAGTGTAAGCCTAACTATTCGAAGTACAGGAGTAGCCTATATTTGAGATATTATTTGTTGTTGGTTCCAACATCTATATGCGTATATATCTCAGGTACAACCTGTAGAAAATCTATAAACTACGCAACAACACTTCGTTTTGATGAAAGTATATGCAGGTTTTTGTAAGGCGTTATAGGGACCCGATTCGGGTCCCTAGAATTGAAAATCGGGTCCCTAGAATCAGCAAAAATCATCATCGGGTCCCTAGAACCAGAGAAAATCGGGTCCCTACAGGTCCGTACCGGGTACCTAACATTTTCCTTAAAAAAAAAACCGCTGGTATATGTAAATCTGTGGATGAGATCGATCAAGACACGCAGTCATCATCAGCTTCGCAGTTAAAAAAATAAGTTTGAAAAGGAAATGCTAGCGTCGAGAAAAAGTTGGTTCAAAAATTAAAAGGTGAAAGTGGTATGACGATTATGTTAAAGCATGTTTTTTTTTCATCCCAGAAGTGAAGAATCGATCCGTCAGCTGTCTACTCAATGCATGTATTTCTAGTATAAATAGAGCAACCAGTTTTTGGCTCATTCAAAACTGAGGAGTCATTTGCAAAACAAACACGGAATTCATCAGGAACAGTCTTCGAAATTTCTCAAACAACAGCACGAATATTTATGCAAACAATAAAATTCCCTCCATCAGTTGTAAATAACTCTGCTAGCAAAAAGTCTCTTCTCCTTTCCTCTTTTCAAATGGTACATATGCAGATGAAACGAAAAAAAGTTTTGCAAAGCTGATTCTGTGATCAAACCATATTTGAATATCGTAGCCAATTTGTTGCATGGTGGAAAACGCTGTGGATAAAGTATAGTGTGGTCTAAGAATGAACACTCGATGTACTATAATTATTGTTATACATAGGCCATGCATTCAGAATAGGCTGAATGGGAATGCAGCAATAGATGGCAGGGGTGAACGAAACCGCAAAAGGTTAAGAAGCACTGGTCTACAGCTTTCACCCCAATCCGCATGCCAATTAGATAATAATCGATAAAGTTCAAAGCGGAGCTAGCAGGCTTCAATGTCAAAACCAAAGCGCGTTTATGCTGAGACTAAAACTTTTTGCAGCCTTTCATTGTGATGCTGGTGGGAACAGGATGGTTTGAATGTCAATTGTTTTTGTGACGAACATTGCGATAGAACCACTTACTTCTACTATATTACAGCTCGTGTATTTTGCTTTGATTCTGCATCAGCGGTAATTAGTAACGCATGTTGAAGTTGTGAATTGCACCTAAACTGGAGCACTAAAAAGCAGTTTCTGGTGTTTCCAGACTGAACAAAAACATTTGTTTATAATTTCAAAAACTTTGTCTGAATTCAGAATGTTGAATTAAACAACTTACTTTTTCCCCAACCAAAAATACTTGCAATGGCCGTCTCAACACCTGAAGTTGTCCGAACTGTTTATGATGACAATCAGGAAAACTTGGCAACTATTTAACTAAAATCAAATTTGTAAAGGTTTTTCTAAGTGGTTTGAGACCATGAAATTATGGGAAGAGTTTCTCTATATCAAATATTAATGATGTGTCTCCCACTATTGATGTCAAAAGTGAAAATCGTGGTGGTGGTGGAAGATGTTCAAGTCAAATTGCGTTTCGGGCGAGTGCGAGTTCACCGCAGTGACTTCATGGACTGTCAGAAATTTGTCAACAGCAAAATCGCAAGTTACAGGCATTGTGCTTTTTCCCTTAGTTAACGCACAGCTTTGCAGGCAGGATATGCATACAACGGTGTAAGTGATGCTTTCGCAAAAGCATTACTTATTAGTTGTTGCGCAACTTCTCAATGCTGCTCCTTTCGCCAGTCTTCGGCCATCGTGCTCTGCGTAAAAACTTACTGAGGTTTGTTGTAATCAGGAGTGTAATGGGGTGGGAACTGGGTTCCCACACTTTTTTCATGTTTTCGTTTAAAGTGCAAAGAAAGTGAATTATTTCATTAAATACTGATTTAAAAATGTGTTTGAAATGCTGTTGAAAATGGCCAGTTTTTTTGGGTGCGTTCCCACGCTTCCTTTTGCAGCACTACACTCCTGGTTGTGATGCATAGTCTCCTAATTGGTGTCCTGACTGTTGGAATGACAGCTTATCACCTTGTTTTATAGTCTAACCTCGTGGTAAAATTTATTTAGTGAACAAATTTCGTAATGATCTCTCTTACAATACTGCAACTTGTTCAGCCGATTTTGAAAAGTTTCTGGACTTTCCGAACACTTGTAAAAACAAAGCTTCGGCTATTTTATTTTAACACGTTTCTCAAACCCTGAGAACTATCATTCAGCACAGAATGTCGTTGCAGCCCAATAATGCTGTCTGTGGTTATGAGTCGACATGTCCTTTCTTCGTAATTCATGACTCTCCTATTGTTCCAGACAGGGGACCCGCAGTGATTCCATGTATATCGTATTGCATGGCCGTCTCCGCGCAGTTCACATGAAGTCTGGTGGAAAAAAGGAAATGGTAGGAGAGTTTGGAAAGGGGGAAATTGTTGGAATGGTACGTATGCTTCACTGCGAACGAGTAACTTGCATGTATTGTAGATGCGGCGGTGCTGAGCAGCGTTTTTCGTTTAGCGTTTGTTTTGTTACTCCCGTGGGTCATCGTTCAGTAGCTTGCTTCTGTTGTCACCATGCAGTGGCGTAGCCTGCCCGACATTTTTTTGGTAGTGGCAAATCTTTTGACTTCAGGCGAGCAACGGTAGTTCGTTTGGGACACCGCCTCTCGAAGCACGAAATGACACGATATACTACAAATTTGGGGGGCATGGACCCCTGGCTCCTCCTGGCCACGCTTATGTTACCACGTCTATAGAAGATCCTTTCACATTTTTTTGGCTGTTGTTAAGCAGTCGATCTGTTTTGTCATTTCGTGTCATTTCTCTCAATCTAATCGACATTTATGGTGGCTCAGTCATTAGCGCGTGGGAAACTGTTTTTCTGTCCCGGATGCGGTGAATCAGGATGAATAAAATCGCTTGGTTTATCAATTCTCACGAGTTTGCGTTGCTATGCAGACAGAGAGTTTGCGTGGTACGCCTCGACAAGCATCGGTCCACGCCATTCGAGACACGGAACTGGCGAAAATACCTGAAGGATTGGTGAAGCACATACGGGTCAGTTCAATCAGCGTACGACGTTGCCATGTTCGGGAGGCCGGCATTTTAAACTAAGTGAAAACAGATGTTTTTCTCGAAACTGCATGAACAGCTAGACCCGTCAACTTAAGTGTACTTATGCAGCACTTAAACGTTTCGACGCCGATACAAATGTATTTGAATATATTGCTGCGCATGCGGTAACTGAACGCTGCTGCGAAAAAGAGCTTTTGTGTGAAAAACGTGAAACGAACGAACTCGACACTCCTCGTCAAACTTCCTTGAGCAAGTAGATGTTTGTGCATCTGTGAAACGTGGAGATGCAGCAGTTCCTTCCTAACTGCTGTGAAATAGACGGAAGCAGTTGTTAGCGGTTTCTCGGTAGGAACGTCGACGCTTAAGATCTCTGTCGCGTCCTTCCGGTCCTGTCACGTTGTTGACGTTAGTTTGACAAATATTCGTTACACGCCGCGTTTGTGTATTGACTTTTTGCGGTTTTTGGTCTCCTCTCTGTAATTATAAATATTATATATAAGGACTCAGTTTATGGAGAAGAAAAGTAGTTGCGTCTAAAATCATCTATCGTGTTTTAATTTTCGCAAGCAGTTGTTGGTCGTTCGTGTGTGGAAACGTGTGCTCCACTCCATCTTCTTTCGCAGCGGCGACACCCCCAAGTGGTTACTCGACTTATATCTCTCATGTCGGACAAGTTGCTTGGCAACATGATGTCACAGAAGCGAGAGCAGCAAAACAAACCAACAGAAGTGCTCTCTTTCCAGCAGTCGCTTGCGGAGGAAAGTACGTCGAGAGCCAAGCCATTTTTTTGAATTTAGCGCACCGTGTCTGTGTAGAAATGACACAGGGTGAGGTTTGCATGGTAAATATCAACACAGATCAACAACCAGATAACTTGTAATGCAGTGGTGCAAACGATCTAAGACGGTGCCTGTTTTTTCTATCGGTTTTGCGGAGATGGAATGCTGGTTGGTGAGGAAAGACCTCAAATTGTGATAATTGCTGCATTGTTTTTGCCTTGACTCGACAGTGTTCCACACAGCAAAAATGCGAGAACAACTAAGTGTTCGAAGCCGAAGGAACACGTTTGCTTGTCTTCATTTCACTGTCACCTTATTTCGCCCCCACACCTGCAGGTTTCCCCTGAAAAGCTTGAAACTTTGCTTTTTTGAGATTCGTTTTGAGATTATTGCAAATGCCGCGCTTGACCACATGTTGGCGCGTATCGCGTACCAAAGCAATAATCAAATTGTTTATTTGTATAAAGTCATAGTTGGTTTATTTCGCAAAAATATAAGCAAAGCGCGCTGACTTCTTTAAGTTTGCACCGGGAGTAGCAATTAATGGAAGTGAAGACAACCATTGCAGCTTTAGCTTTGCGTGCGGAAAACTTTTCAGTTGTCTGATAACAGTTCGCCATTTTTTCAACCTGAAAACCCAATCAAATGCGAAGGTGACGTTATTATCTGTGATGTAGTCGAGAATGCAACCCCCGAGACCGATACCTGAACATTTGTTGCCTGGCAACTGCCACTGGCATCCATGTACTGGGCATATCTGACCTTCCGCCAGGATTGTGCTTATGGCAAATTCATACGAATGACCGAACGAAGCTTAGTGAGTCTTCCCAACGTAAAATATGTCATTTTTGCCAACTTTTCAGGTTCTTTACCGTGGATAAAACCAACAGCGAACAAGTTGAACTGCCAGAGCTTTGCCACACGCCCTGTTGATAGAGTACCCCCTGTCTCGAGACAGGGCAAAGACATTCTGAATGGTCACGAGCCGCGCAATGGGCGTCTGATTTTGTTTGCAATAATGCGCTGTATGTTTTTAGCGTAGTTTGTCCACCGAGTTGCAGTGTTCAACGGACACAACATAAACAACTGGCTTTGTCCTTCCTCACTAAATAACTTATAACATGTTGTGCAATGTCAGGGTTTTTTTTAAGGAAAGTGTTAGGAACCCGGTATGGACCTGTAGGGACCCGATTTCTCTGATTCTAGGGACCCAATTTGAAATTCTAGGGACCCGAATCGGGTCCCAAAAATGCCTTTACAAAACCCTGGTAATGTGTAAGTGTCATTATCCGTTATTTTTTGGGCATGATCTGTTGTAGCAATCAACGCGAAATTATTTCAGATTTGCTCGTCCCGTACCGCGAAGGATGTTGGTGCCCTTGTTTTTCCTAATCTTTGCTAATCTCATCTTTGTAATACTTAGCAAGCTTCGCTTATGGGAACGTCTCAAACCACCTGGCCAATCTGTCGACCGTCGCCATCCTTCCCTCGTCAGAGGATGTCCCGCTCCACAAATTCGCGATGGAACTTCACCACGCGATGACGCACGTGTGCTCCGACGTTTTGCGACTCGACAGCGACTTCATCAAACAGCGTCTCGGAAACAACGCTCTGGAGAGGTTCGTGTGATTAGGCCGCCAGCCTGCGTGGTCTCCGTTTTTAGTTGCTTATGTACAGGTTATATGTCGTTTTCGGTATCATTAAGTACCGTTGGTTGTTGATTCCAAGTGATTTAGTCGCCACCTTAGTAATAACCATCGCATGCGAAGGAATACTTCCGTTGAACTGTCTGTCGCTCGAATACGATTTTGAAAAGACTTGATATGTTTTTTAGTCACGTTCATGACTGACTTTGCTTCCTGACGCAAAACTTGAAAGTGAGACAAACATTTATCTCAGGTTTGTTATCTGACTCGAATCTAAGGGACAAAGACTGACACGCGGTTTTGATACACTGAATATTTGAGCTGTTTGCTTTGATTTTTGACTAAGAAATACTCCAGTGACCTTCGACAAATACAAGGTGTTTGCTGCAAGTTTGATCACTTTCCAAATACAGTGAAAAATAAGAAAACGCTGGTTTCGGAGAAAACTTCAGACTCAACTTCTGACTAGTTATAAAATCTACAATGTCCTTCACCCAATACCTTCTAATCTGTTTCGCGTTGCCGCAAAACATGTCAAGCGATTTTGTGCAGTGTCCAGGAATACCGACTTTCGAACTGGCTCGCTCACCACGAAGACATGAACCAAATGGTTCTCTACCAAACAGACAGTGCGCTCACTCCG
>JGI24158J21664_10001536_pt1 | contig 26233 bp, 19 predicted proteins | sample Ectturendosymbi3_FD_21664 | JGI IMG/M metagenome (IMG submission 21664) | reverse complement strand
CTGACATTGCCAAGTGTTGCTTTATTTTCTGACTGAAGATGGATTAAGAATAATCCGAAACGTCTCGAAATAAAACATGTATAGTTTTTTGAAGGCTTTTTAAGTGTTGATGAAACTGTTAAGTCTATCCCAGTTTTATGCTCCAAAACAAAACATGAAAGAACAATTGCAATAAAAACGTTCTGTGCTTAGTACATAAAACAATTCATTTCTTCGTAAAAAACAAACACCGTTAATAGCATAACGAACCATGTTTTCATAACTTTTTACTCGCATAAATGTTATTTGGTTTAAATTTACGCCGCTTTGCAAACAATCACATCGCTTCGCTGGACGCGTTAATCGATATTAACGTATGGGCCTAAAAATCTGTCTGTCTCAGCTTGAAGTATTTGATCGAGGAGACAGAGCGAAGAACGTGAAAGTGCATTTCGGCGACACTGGATCAGCAGACCACCTCAAAAAAGTCCGGATTGTCTTGCCTGTTTTTTTCGGCGATTAACCGAATTTTTGTTTTAATTAAGTAAATTCGGTCATAATGCCTTTTTCCGGTCATAAAAACATATCCGAAAACGAAAAAGGACAGACGCTTTTCAGCTATCTCGGACAAATAACCGAAATGTCGCGGCGAAAAAAAACAGTGTCCTGCAACAAGAAGAACTGAGAAAGGCTTACCGCGTGCATGACGTAGACGAAGTAGAGGGCTGCAGGTACAGAGACTGCGAGGATTTGCAGCGCCCACAATCGCACGTTCGATACAGGGGCGAACTGGTTGAAGCAGACCTGCGAACAAGAATGTGCAAATGGCTTCATCGTGCCTGTGGTGGAAAGGATCTTCTTTCTGAAACAGACCCAATGGTCAATATAGGATTACATCAGCAAAAGCAAAATGCTCCACGTTAAAATGTCATCTGAATTTCGATGTACAAAAGGCGCATTCTATCACTGGAATTTTGATCTTCGGGAAGTTCGTTTTTGGTTCGTAGTTGCACTTTGGGTCGAGGCGACAACGCGAATGTGACGCAACAAAAACAGAAACAAAAGGCCAAGCGATCAGTTTTGTTCTCTGCGCAATTAACGCTGCGAGGAAGCCGGTAGACGCTGTATTGTAGAAGATTTCAGCGAGAATAAAAATACATTTTTGATCTAGTAAAGTGTTCGATTTTTTCAAAATGAACTGTTCAACCCTGTGCCAAGTTCTATAGCAGCAGCTGTAATGCTATACTTTCCATTATAGTGAGCAAGACTAAATAAAGCAAATATTTCGAATGTGTTGGAAGCTTAACCCCGACGAAGAAAATAGCAAATCTTTGAAGGAGATGAAAATAGAAAAAAATTGGATAAAAAGCAAGCATCTAATTTTAGTTTTTTCCGTGGAACCATGGACGAGTTTAGGATAAATCCGATATGCATTCAGAGAAAATACCGTCTAAACAAACAGCTCTCCGCTTCAGGTAATATGAACCGACGTGCCGCTTATTTTGAGCGGCAAGCGCACTGCGGCAAGGAGGGCAGGTACGAGTCACGGTGATACCAGATAGCTTATCCCTGCTGCACATAGCGACCAGGGCACAAGTTTCAAGTTGCAAGGTAGCCGCGGCATGCCAGGTATGCTGGTGGTGAGGAGAAATGCGCTGGAGCCGGCGAGCATCTTTTAAGTGCAAAGCGGCTGTTAGGTTTGAAATCATAAAAAGCGCCCGGTAAAAATTCGAGAATTACACATAACTCCTTTTAAACCTGTCCTATATAATACTGCTTGTAATACCTATATGATATAATACCTATATACTCCTTAAAAAATTAACATGCTACTGTGACACTTCTTATAATACTTGTTTAATCTTTCCTCCGACGACCTTCTACAAACTCACTGCCGCGTTTGACATCTTTCTCACTGAAGATCAACGCAATCAGAAGTAACAACGGCCTGGACTGCTTAAAAAAATTCAAATACTTTTTAAGGTTTTGCTGTCGCTTTTTCGGCGAGACGTTCTTCAAAACACAGCGTTTTTTGCAAGATAGCAAGTGCTTGCCACTTGTCTCTCAACAGTAATAAAAGATTTTTTAAAGAAGAAAAACACGTCAGCATCACTGAAAACATTACAATGTTCTTTTCGTTTCAGACTCTCTGGCACTTACGTTTTCGCAACCCGGCTGCTTCGTGTTGCAAATGAATTCGCGCCTTTCGTCGCTCCAGACGTTCTCGCTCATAACTGTGAGGACAATTAGCCTGAAAAAAAAGACACAACCGATCTTGCTATGCGGTAGCACTGATTTTCGATTCAAAAACAAGACGGTTTTGTTGCCTTGCTGGTAAAAGGCCGGTCGCTCCGCGACAGAGTAGTGTGGTGTTGGAAAAGCGGGCGGGGCTTGCAACCAGTCAAATTTACAAGAAAACAAATAAGATTATTCTTGCCGTGCATTTAACCGCTTTCTCTTTAAACACTTTAATGCCAAACTAAGGGTGCTTTCCAAAGGCCAATCTTCACGTTGCAATCACACGACCCTCAGCTGCCAAACTATAACGATATAGGTCGCAAGCACAAAGCTTAAAATTAAACCGAACTTTTCTTAGCTAAGATTTTTTTGTCCAAACTACTCAGACAGGTCTCTCTTGTGCAACAGGCATTTCGCCCACAGGAAACCGCCTTGGAGCTGAATAAGTTAACAAAACATCGGTGAAAAGTATCAAAAATATTACTCGAAAAAAATATTTACTTCTGTTTAATATACCAGAGCCAGTAGTATACGTCACAAAGCAGAGATTGATACGGGACAGGCCCGTAACCAGCTTGGGACACCTGGGGGGCGAAGAGTTTTCTGAGAGGGGCCCAACTTTTTCAAACTATGTCCAACAGTTTCAAACTATGTCCAACACATTTTTACAGGGGAAAATCCACACCTAGTTAAGGGCCTGATACGGGAAAGGAAAAGCATTTTTATAGCCTTCCTTTGCAATCAAAAATTCGAGTTTTTAAACAGCGTAAAGCTACATTTTATTGGAAAAATATTTTTCCTCCGGAATCTCCGTTGAGCTTCCGTCTTACGGTAGTCTGGAATGTGAACTAAAATTCCGGCATTCACGCCATTATATAAAAAAAAAAAGCGTGCACAAAAGACAATGGCTCGACTTGGGCAAGAGCGACGGCCCAGGGAACAACCACTCGGGGCATCCCCACAGGAAGCAATAATTCGGCGCGTCTCAGAACAATAATAATAATTAGAGGCAACATGCATTCAGCGCAAAGCTACGATCGCCGTCAGAAAACAAGCCTTACCTTAGTAAGAGCAGCGTGGCAATCCAGTATTTTCCGGCTAGCGTTGAGTTCACGCTCAGCTTCAGCAGCAAATCGTCAAGATACTTCCAAGACATTACAGTGCAAGCACGCTTTTCGCCCAAGCAGCTGCTACCTCGGCTAGCACGATGCCACTGACGACATATATCCTTTGCAAACGCACAACATCGCACACGCCCGCACTCACACTGAGCCTTGTTGAAAGCGCGGCGATTAACAGACTAACAGCTGTCACGTGACGCAAAGCATCGCGCGGCTCATTGTCGCGTCGTCGGCTCCTTATCTGTTGCGTTTCCGGTGCTGGGGCGCCCGGACATGACCCCGACCGCAGCAGTGCCAGGGAAGCTCCTGCGCTAACAATGCTGTCAACGCGAGTAGCGCGCTGAACCATCCTTTTCATTTACTGCGTAACAATCGCCTTTCCATTTTGAGATCAGTGCGAAAAATACCACGTTGTGACGTTTACAGGGTTCAAAGACGAAGTCAGCCGCCATTTTTCGCCCGAAACCCGCGCTACAACAGATAGACCGCTGCGAGAAATACTCAAACTGCACTAGACACAAAAGCGTGAAACGTACAAGTGACAACTTTCTCAAATCAAAAAAGTTGTGCCCAACAAAGCTTTTTGCTTGCTGTAACCAATAACTCTCGCTTCCTGCTTCGGGCTGCAACCGTTCCTAACGCTCACCCGACGCAAATGCGATCTCAAAACGTGGAGTATTCGCCAAATCGCTTCGCGTACGTCCGCATCCGACACACTGTATCCCACTGAAGGCGAAGTGTTGACCTTGCTTTTCAGCAACAAATGCCGCCGAGCGCGTAGCCCGGTAGCAGTCAGCATCTATTAATACGCGTCGAGCGTCCGAACAGCCTGGTTTGACGTTGCAATGACCAGTGTCAGTCATCAGTTCAAAGCAGCGCCTGTGTAAGCGCAATCCGATGCACGCAAAGAAAACGTGCGCTGCACTATGTCTGCACACGGATTGTGGCGCCTGGATCAAGTCTGCATACGATCGAGCATTCCTGCCGGATGTGTTAGAACCACAATTATTGCCGCTTTGCTTATACGCTTATACGAGCTACCGGAAAATTTGTTTGAATCATTCGTAAGTCACGTCGCAGTCAAAAAACATTGCAAACAAACAGCACAGAATGATTCTGGCCAACGCACAAGAAAAGTATTGATTTGGCGAAACAGAAACAACAGCCCAAACTAGTCGCGTAGTCGTTATCGTATAACATGAAAATCAAACGTATTAGGGAATGTCGGAAAAAATGTTTCATTGTACCCCCGCTGCACGCTTATTTGGGGTGTTGGAAGTAGTCTACCTACGTTCACCTTTACTTGGTCTGCGCATGCGTCTGCGTTCGCAGTTGATGCTGTTGCGATTGGAGAGAAAAGTAAAGCTTCATATCGAAGCAGCAAACAACAGGAAATCACCACACCCTGCGATCACTGAAGTATTTTGGCGCCATTTAAATATCGATGCCATTCTTAGCGCACTTCCCGTTCATGGTGAATCGTGCGTGGGACGCCACGCCCACCGAGAGGTTGCAACACTGCATTGGTGGCAAGTATGACAATACGCTGCATACACAGGTAATCGTAGCAAAGTGGGTAAGTGGATGAGTCTTTCACTTGCACCCATCAACGCTGACCAGGAGGACGCAAGTGCCATTATTGAGTCACGGCCGGGAATCGAACCCAACCTGCCAGCTTGAAAGACGCGCGCAAAACCACCGACCAATGTGCGACGTCAGCTGAAATCTGGACGTTTGTTCTCCGACGTTAGGTACCAACGAAAACCACTGAAAGTGGTCAAGAAGCAGCGGCTGAGGCAAAAGCTGCTGTTGTGGAAGATCCGGCAACGCGAAGTTCATTGTGCAGTGTACGTCGGAAAGGTCAGGGCAAGCCTAGAAAGGTGCATCGCACGTTTCCGAAAGCACTTGCGACGGAAATTAACATCTTTTACGTAACAAGAAATTGCAAGTAAAAATTCGAAAAATGCGTGGGAAAACGCCGGGTTGTGGAAGAAGCCCTCTTTAACAATTGCCTGGGGCTGTAAGAAACGGCAATATTGTATGTTGATGAGATGAGCGTCCGCCAGCAAAAGATGCGTAGACAGAAGTCTTTTAGCGCGCAATGTACTCAGATTCTAAACGAGTGTCGGAAGCACAATTTGAAACGCCGGGATGGTATTATGACAGCACAGTGGTCATTGCATGTTGCTGCTAAGCGGTAGCTGTGTATAAAAAGTGCAAGCACGCGCTATTTTTTTCATTCACTGCGAACGGCGCTTGCCTTCCATCAAGACTTGGCGCCGCTTTAAACAGTGCTTTTGGAAAAACGTCAACAGCTTCTCCCGGTCAACTGAACGCCTTTCTCCCGAACACGTCGCCGGCAGGTACGTGTGACCCGGGTTAAGCAAACAGCCGCCCAACACGCACCACTGCCGGGGGTAATTTTAGCCTCACCGTGCTGTTTTTAGTAGCAGTTGAGCTTGAAGTTGGTTATTTTTAGCAGCATCAGCATTTAATTTCGTTGTTGCAGAAGCACAAAATCCGCCCACGGAATGGGCAAACAAATCTTCAATAGATGCTGCAAGAAGAAACTTGCGTTTTTTCTTGGTTTTGCCAATGAAACAAAACAAAAAGGAGAAAAACGAGTTTATCGTCCGAACGCAGATGCCTTTTTAACCGTTGTCAGCATCTTTGTTGAGGGAATCATGTGCCTCGAAGCTCAAGCAACATTTTTCGCTGTTCGCCTAAACACGCAAACAGGTCGTGCAGCCCACGCTCTCTGCAACACTCGACCTGCGAGTTTCGCTCATTGTCCTCAGGAAGAAGCGCTGAGGGCATGACCCTGTCCCGCCACACATGCTGAGGGGTTGACTCCGCCCCACCATATATGCAAATCACGGTCGTGTATGCGAACGAGGTCTGCGTTAACGCAGAAACGCAAACTGGAAACTAGTGTAGATATTTTGCATGAAAAACATAAACCTGACACTTTCTAAAGTTACATTTTTAGTCGAGGTTTCGTGACGCACCGCACGTGACGTCACGTCACTGCGCATGCACGTCACGAACAGCGTTTTCTCAACAAACACACTTGAGCTGCGTAAAAATTTTACATTTCGCATCGATTTTCCGCGTCTGTTCAAAAAGCTTTTGAAAAAAGCGCAAAAAGACAAACACCTGCTGTGACGTCATCCACGGTCGGTTGAAACGCGATGAGAAAGTAGCCAATCACGGAGCAGCTCGCTCGCAGCACGTTGATCACGTGCCAGGTGGTGACGGAGCTGCAAAGCACACGTGTCCGAAGAACTGGTTGGTTGGATCAATACACGCGCGCGATGTGAAGCAAGAAAAGCGCTAAATTGTCAACGTACGTTCTTGTTTCTGCCCGCGTTCTTTTTTACTCATCGTTCGCGCGTTACTTTTCTGAGCAGCGACTCACCTGGCCAGGTTGTTGCTGAGAAAGTCAGAGGTCAAGGTCGAGTTCACCGGTTGGTCAAAGGTGGCCAGCCACTTGTCCAAGCCCGTCAGGCCCACGTTGAACATGAAGGACAGGAAATAAACTGCAAGACGAGACAATGCTAAAACGTCACAATTGGTCATAATCGCGCACGCGCCGCATCATAAATGGAACTTTCAAAAACATAATCCAAGACACCAGCGTTTTGAAAAAGTAAACTTGGTCCACGATCTGTCGCTCAATTCTCGAAAACACAAAACAGTTTTAGCTGCAATTGCGCAGCTGCATAAAATATGACAAGTCGACAGCCGTGCCGGTTCTGGCAAAGAATAAAGCCTGTTCGTAGTGGACGGAGGAAAAAATGGCAATTGAATGCATATTCAAAATTAACTTCAAGAAGTTGCTGGGCGGGAAAACACACACGAAAAATACACAAATTATTTTAATTCGCTTTTCTTGCAGTTATTAGTGGCAAATTCAATGTTTTCAAAACTGACGATTCTTTCTTTAAAATCTGACACGGTCCACTCGCTGGCGTCTTGAAAAAAGTGTTCGGCTAAATTTGGGCGTCTCTTAACGATATTTCGGCTAAATTCGGAACGAAAGCAATGAGTTCGGAAATAGAACCGAGACCCGTTCGAATATAGCCAAGGCCGGTCACTGTTTCGCGCGAATTCCGGATTGGCAGCGGATCGGAGCAGAATGTTGTGCGGCGTGAAAAAATGCGTCACAGACGTCGACATCGAAAAATGCAGCCGCTCGTGCCCGGCCACCGGCCACAAACAGACCGCAAGTCTCGAACCCTTCGCCATGCCCTTTCAGGTCTTTTTACGTGGCCCGCTCGCATAGTTTCGCGCGAAACGCGACGAACCGTCCTGCCAGAGATGGTTGTGAAAGCGGGAAAACCCCCGTAGTCTATCATTTTCCATGCGACGAAAACCGGCTCACCGATTTCTGTCGACGCGATGCGCCCGCTCCGGTGCAAACTTTTCAAATGGTGTCGTTTAGCTGAGGAGGGTTTTTTTCGAACGTTTTACGGTTCGTGCCTCTTTGAAGGGTTTCGCATGCGTACGCAATACGACTTTGAAGGGTCTCGCATGCGNACGCAATGCGACTCCTTCCTTGCCTAGCTCTTTCCAGTATAGATGAAGAATTACTGGTGTCACGCAAAAACGTTAAGCAGCAGAGACGTGTTTGAAACGATCAATCAAATTTTTTACCAAAAAAAAACCGAGTGAGAAATCCTTTTAACTTCGTCCAAAGCTATTCTGGGCCGTGCGCGCGACAAAGTGTATTTTTATCTATTCCTACGTTCGATTCCTGCCGCCAAACGTTTCTCCCTATTCCGAGCAGCGGCAGACAATTGCAACGGATCGAGTCGGAAGGCTTTGTTCTGGCGCGTTCCAATCGCAAATAACCTGAAACCGCGGTCGTCGCCTGGCCCCGGTGACCTTTAAACTGTAAGCAGAGCGGGAAGGTCTTGCGCTTCTTCAGCCGCCCAATCGTCTGGCGAGCAGCTTGGCCGGGAAAAAAATTGTTTAAAAACAGATTTGGAAAAAACCCTTGTCACGCTTGAAAAGGTACCCCCACCCGCCGACGGGCGATGACACTTGCCGCTAAACGACGTTCCCACATGATCAACCAACCCTACGAAAAAATGTTTGCACGTCGGCGACCAACCCTACCAAACAAAGTTTACGCATTGGCGGTCAACCTTGATAAACGCCGGGTTGAAAAGGCCACGATGTAAATCCAGGAGCACGTGGCCTTCTTCGAGTGAAACTTGCACTGGTCCAAGGTTAAGACCACAACCCACGCAGAGGGCTCAAATACTATAAGCATAGCTTCAATTTTTCAAGTCTAAGACCCGTTGCCGTTCAGTCAGTTTGTGACGCGACACCCTGCTGTTATTTTTTTGCAGAATGTGAACGTTTGCACAGGAAAAAGGAAGTTTTTCTGTGACGTGAGCGACGAAAGCAAACAACTCAGAAGCTCCTCGTTTGCTGAACTGAAAGATTTCGTCCAAGAAGATGACAGCGAGGGTCCTCGGAAAGCGATTAGGATTATTTTGCTTTCGTACGCCTCGAAATTGTCTTTGGCACNCCCCACGCTGGCGCAACGGGCGTCCACGTCCTCGATGCATTCGCGGTTGAAGGAAGAAGTAACCCCCCGCTGCAAGTTGCTGCCCCCCCCCCAGTGATTCGGCGCCGGAGGTGCTGTTCCCCCCTCAGCACCCCCCTGCCGTTTGCAAGGCTTTCCAAATTGGACGGGTATATGTCGAACTTTGCCAACGGAGTCTTGATGTGATCTTTGTAATACATGCTCCTGCCATCAAGCAGATCTCTTTCCGTCGCGAAGTCCACCATATTATGTCCTCTTGCTCTCGGGCAGTGTTGGGTGGTATGGCCGAATCAATGGAGGTTCCGTCGATAAGCTAGTTCACCCTGAGGGTAGAACCAGCTTTTTGGAGTACTTCAGCGTTTAGACCTTTGTTCCATCAGTGGAGGTTGACAAACGTCTGAAGGCAGCGAATGTGAAACGATCCCAGATATTTGCTGTGGTGTCAGTACAGTTTCCACACCCTTCACAGCCACACCAGAGGAAAGAGACGAAAAGAGGCATCTTTTGTGCGGACTGCTTAGATGTGATTGCCCGTTCGGCAAGCGACCGAGTGAAGAGGAGGCTGAGTTGATGCGGCGCTGAATCTCAGCACAAAGATCACAGGTTGATGAGAGAACACTACCCAGTCGCACCTTAACAGATCTGGTGACAACCGACTTTACTGATCACCACTGATTAGTACAGTGGTTCATAACCTGGGGGGGAACGCCTTCCCAGAAGGGCGTCAATGAATTTCCGAGGGGGCGCAAGCCCTTATGCACTCTACAACATGGAAAGTTTGATCAATAAACTTCCCAAGAAATATATTTGCTTTTACAACTCATTTAAAGTCAGGGGGCTTGACACAAAGGACAATTTCTTAAGGAAGGCGTGGTAGAAGAAAAAGGTGAAGAACCACTGGATTAGTATAAAAGAGGAGCAGAGGTGAGGCTTGATAGACAAACGAGAACCTCCTGTTTTCTCGGTGTTGGCAACGAGTCCAGCGCGGGAGCAGACTGCTTTTGAAGAGCGCAATCAACGTTGTGGAACTGTTGCGCAACGACCATGAAACGTTGCATCGTCAACGTATTGCAGGTCGAAAACTGTATCCATGGATAAACAAAACTTTAATCAGGCTCTATTGGCGGTAAAAGCATAAAAACACGTTAAAAACTTGCCAACGTTTCGATAGTTGATACAGCAATCTTCGTCAGGGTTAAGAAAACCAGCAAGTTTTTAACGTGTTTTTTACTGCCAGTCGAACCTGATTAAAGTTTTGTTCATCGAAGTCCTGGCGTCTCCGATGCAGAAAGTTGTATGCAAGGATGTTTTTACTCATTGCGCAGATGCACCTCAGGTTAAATGAACTACCATCCAGCCCGCGTCTAATAGTTACTCCGTCTTCGCCAAAGACTCCGGTCCGGAAAGCAAAGAGCGACTGAAAGTATGAAAAGGTTCTAAGATCCCAGGAGCATCTTCATTTCATTCCAACGTTGACGCTCGGCAGGCATACCCGGCATGCAGCGTTGTTTGCAGCAGGGTTGCGGAGTGGGAGGTTTTTAGGTGGATTCGGAGTCGGATTCCTAACAACACTAGGAGTCGGAGTCGGATTTCTTTGTCCGACTTCGGAAGTCCACTTGGATACTATTTTACAACACACTCCTAAGTTGGGAATTTCTGTTGAAATAGTGCAATTTCTTTTGAGATTTTTATTGAAACAGAGACTTCTTGCTGTGTACCACGATTTCCATTGATTGTTAGTTGCTACAAAATTCTTGACAGCCAAACTTCATTCACTTTATGTTAAGGCGTTGGGAGTCGGAAATTTTGGGAACGTCGGAGTTGGAGTTGAACAATTTAACTCTGACTCCGCAACCCTGGTTTGCAGGAGCCTTTCAGAACCCGGGTTTATCCGACACTGCATACCGCGTGACTCCAGCCCGCCGCTCCACAGCCTTAGCAGCCAGCAAGAACTGTCCTCATGACTTCTTGTCCGTGAAGGCATGTGGCAATGGTTTAGAAGTAGAAGAAGACTGAACATTAGAGCAATGGTTCTCAAACTTTCATGAGCCGTGGTTTCCTTCTAAGTTTAACTGGCGAATACTTAATATATCGCGACACTTGGGTTATGCAATATCACGGCAAAGCTACCTAGCGAAGGCTTCTGTTCGTGGCCCCCAGAGAACCGCTCTGCGGCCCCCAAGAGGGGCCTAGGGCCCCGTTGAGAAACCCTGCATCAGAGTGGCCTTTTTTCAGACTGCTCTAAAACAGGGGTGGTGAACCTATTTACTATCACGGGTCGCATGAATTCTGCATTATTGCAGGAGGATTGCAAAATCTTTTATTTTTATCCTAAACTTCTACCTTTCTCTAACTATGAGGAAGAGTGACTTCTTTTAACTTAGGCTGCTATCTCTTAACCTGCTCATCGTGGAGCTTCGTTTTGACGCCATGTTGTGCTCTGACTTGGGTAACGGAAAATTCTCATGCGGGCCGTATCAAATGTTCACGCTGGTTGCGTTTGGCCCGCGAGCCGCAGGTTCCCCGTCCCTGCTCTAAAGCCAGGGATGCCTTAGGTCCGACCCTTCACCCTTGACCACTCTGGCACAGATGACCCTTCTGAGAACTGGGCCCACGCCAGGAAGTCCAGAACCCCCGCAAGAACAGCTTTTAAGAGCACGGAGGCACACAAATGTTCCCACCGTAATAATAAGGCAACAACTCAAGGCAAAGTGATACGCATTATGGTGCCGCGCAATCAAGTTTAATTTTCACAATGCTTGTTCGCTGACCGAACGCTCTTTCCATCTGCAACGCGGGTTCATAGTAGATTCGATCTAATTTAATGACAGCAAAAGCATGAAAAGCCAAGACTGGACCTGAAGAGCCACAGTCGAGGGCAGCGCTATTCGACGGCCTTGTTTCGATTTAGTCGTGGCGAAAACGGTTTGGCGCTTAATTGTGGGCGCACGACCTGTACACCTGCAACGTCTGGACTGGTCGCTTCAGCTAGCGAAGGTTTGGGGAACTGTTGGCGTGAAACGCGTCGGGGAATCACCGAAAATGGTACCGTGTTTACCGGGCTACAATGACATCATCGAAAGTGCGTGTGGTTGAAGATCGTAAAGAGATGCAAAATATCTACCCAAAACTTCTGTCGTTTTCACTTACAGAAAACCATCCAGGCTTGGGCGTTCGCTTTGATGAGACCCGTGAAATAGATCTTTCCGTGCTTCGACAAGTTAAACCTGTGGTGAAAGTTGGAAAAAATACAATTAGGAGGCAGGTTTCTGACAAAGGAAGAAGCAACTTTTCGATTCACGGCCCTTAACCAGCCGGTAGTATCCCTCGCCTTGTTAATTATGAGCGCAAGAGATAACTGTGAAGGGTCAGTTGATACTGGAATTAATCTAATGACGCGTAAATGCAAATTTTACCTGCGCAGGACAAAATGATGCCATGCGCTCATCTCTGTAACATCACAAGCTCATATCTATGACGCCGTAAGTTGAACTCTAACCGGGACTTAGGACATGGCAAGTCATGGCTTGCACACAAGGTTCGCGAAACGCTTTGCAAAATTCACCAACAACCGATATACAGAAGGCGCTCACCTGTCCATAGCAGCCACCAGACAAAATACAAGTAGAATGAAGAACGTGGTCTGAAGGGGCTGCGCCAGTATGCCGAACCTGGCGGGGAAGTTGGCTGGCTCGGCGTTGAGCAAGAAGGCGACAACCACCTGAACAGAAAAGCGGTGTTAGTGTGCAGCCAGTTCGAAATAAAATACACCAGGGCCGCAACCAGCTGATATTTTTCGGGCGGAGAAAAGGGGATTGTAATTTGTTATTGTACCTATTTTCGGGAGGAGGGAGGCAAAATGGATGTAACTTGTTGCTGTACCTAACAACTAAACATGTTTTTCAAAATCCCGGGGGGGCGGCAATTGACCACCCCCTGGTTGCGGGCCTGAAAGACACGATACTCAGGTGAGCATAAAATGCACGGCCTCTTCATCAACAACGCACAAACACTCCCACAAACTCCGGCACGCCCGCCGCTCTCACCTCCCAGACCGCGATTCCGGCGAGCAGGCCGTGGAGGAGGAGGGTCAAGGTGAGGAAGCCGCGATGGAAGTTGGAAGCGACGTCGGAAGCTCGGTTGCTAATGCCGAGGTCGGCGTCCTCGCCGTCACGCCTCGCTGCGCTTGCTCGGTTCGCCAGCCAATCGTGTGTGCGGCTTGTGAATCCAGCTGCACAGACACGCGAAGCGACATGATTGGCGGAGACACGATAATCGAAAGCTGGCTTTATTTTTTCGGGCATAGGCCGAAATTTTGTTTTGAAATGACCGAAAATATAAACCCAGCTTTGTTTTGAAATGACCGAAAAAATAAACCCAGCATTTCGGTCGCAATGTGTGAAAACGTAGGCCAGTGAATACTGCTACAGCGAGTTTTGATGATATCACGGGAAAAAAGAGCGAAAGTTCTCAGCGAAACAAACTCCCAGATCGGAAGCTTCAATTAACTACCCCCCACAAGGGAGATAAACAAGAAATCAATCAGAAAAAACTTCTTCCGACATCACAAGCTCTGCAGCAAAAAATCGGAAGCGTGTTTAACCGCTGCGTGAGCGCACAAAAAACATATTTAGCAATGGCAATTTGCTTTGTGCGGAGAGACAGACAGACATTTCTGCCTTTGTGTTCGCTTCGAAAGTGAAGAGGGGCTAACTGACTGCATGGTAAGCCAAGCGAATTGGCCCGACCGCGGGCACGTTTTGAAAAAAAACACAAACAAAAGTACACAACAAAAAAAGAAAGCACTTCGTCGAGCAGCGGCACGTAGATCCAAGTATTTCTTGAAAACGCGTCAGTTGCTACTGGAGTTCGACAAATGCGTCGGCATGCCAACAAATATCGGCCGATATGACGATGTTGCCGATGTGTCATATCGGCAAAATTCCGCCGATACGTAACGACAATATTTGCTCATAACAGCGGCTACGCTATTATTCTGCACCGAGTGTTCGGAAACCTAAGTTGCTACTTCGTCTCCGATTGGTTAACGCAAATTCTCTGTCCTGTTCCTTACGGCGCGCAGCCCTCCACCTACATCAAGCAATGCGCAATATATGGAACGCTGCGCAATGGTCCCAATAACTCGCTATGTAACGTAACATTCGCTCGCAAGTTTTTGCACGGTAAGCAGACCAGCGAATGTGCTGTGGTGGTTGACTGTTTTAGAGACCCAGGTTGGCGCAGAATTCGATGTTGTACAGTTTTTCATCGCAGTGAAGTAATGCCTTTCAACTGTGGCTTGAGTAATGCAGAAACATCGGTTGTCGGCAAGGAAAATTGAAAAACATCGGCAACGGCCAAAAAAAGCCTTTATCGGTCGAGCTCTAGATGCAACAGAAAATAACATTGTGGAAAAAAGGCTGTTCAGGGTTCAGCCAATAACACGGTGCAAGAAAAGTTTGGCACTGCGTTGCGTTAAGCAGGAAATTTTTTAACAGAGCACAAACTCTACAAAAATTTTGACTTTTGTCTCCTCGGCAATCTCATTCAAGGGCTTGGCACCTCTGTAGGCTGAGTTACGTTATTTGTTTGTTGTTTTGTGAAGCGGAATTTGCGAGAGATCTTTTGTTTTCACTCCTGCCGTGACTGAATATTACAGCGCAGTCGTGAGCGGCAAACGCGAGAAGTAATTTGTGAGTTACTTCACATGTCTGCTTTGCCNAATTTTTATTTGTAAATTTTTGTGATTTTAAGAATGTCAGTGATGCAAAATCTTTTTCTGTTAAATGCTCGATTCTTATGGTTTCGCTAAGATATCGTAATGTGTATTATCTAGTATAGTTGCACAAACTAAAGGTACAGCATTACACGCTCTCCGCGTTGTAATCCTGACTCATAGGCGAGGCAAACAACGGAAAAGCACACCCTCAAACAGGTGCTTAACTTTCCGAGCATTCTTAAGCACAGGCGCTTGAGTCAGGAAGAGTTTGGGAGTAACCTTTCTTTGGCGCAATATTTTTCAAAATCAGGGGTAATCAGAGCAGAATTGGTTGATTTTAAGGGCAAAAAACATGGTTTTGATGGCAAATGAAAACATCAGGTAAGTTTTCCAAGCGAAAAGGTGTTTAATTGCAAAGGAGAAGATCTGGAAATAAAGGTTGAGGTACTGACACTACTTAAGTTTTCTGGTTCACCAAAAACTTGATGACCTTTTTTCGCTGTTCGTTTTATTCATAGGAACAAAGTACGAACCTTGCAAAAAGTTCCAGGAAATTTTCGTGCAGTTTTCAAGAAAAGCCCAAATGACGGCCGGCGTCAGAAATCAAGCCCCGACGACACTTTTCCAGGAGCGAACGTTTTCGTCCTCTCCCCCTACTGCGAAATGCTTTCGCGCACGTCTGCGATGCTGCATTGTTCATGCCAAGATACGGAGCGAGAAATATTATATAATCCTGGTCGCTATCAGGGGTAGAATCTCCCCCTCCCGTGCTGCACGAGTTCATGCGAAATGTCACGCGCAGCATTAATCGATTCAGGTCGTCCGAAATTTCTTCTGCCTAAAAAAACTACGACTCACAGTTAGTCTGCACGTATATCTTGTCGTGCTGTTGGCTGATTACTCCATGGTTGGCCACACCCGGAAGCGGAGTCATGGCAACGTTCGCTTCGAGCTGCTCGACCGGAACGACGTCATCGTCGCTGAGGATCTTCGTGATGGCGTGACCGTTGGCAATAATGTCGGTCCGTTCCCTGAAATTGCCACGGCCATGCCATAAAACAGATATCGGGTACACATTCCATCCGAACACAGTGATAGGTCAATAAAACATTTTCCAGCACAAGTCATTGCTCTGGTTTTCTTTATAAATCAAAGAAGTTGCAAAACAAAGATGGGCAAGGTTCGAACCCAAAACGTCCTTGCTGCTTTAAAAACTGCCAAATAAGTCCATTTTGGAAACAAATGCAATACATGGTTCAGAATACAGACTCATGAGCCAACAAATGCCAAAACCTTGGACTTCTCTGAGCTCGTTTATTGGCCTGGCGTCTTCGCGTTCTGGCACTTTTTGAAGCAACGGATGTTTCAGCTGAAGGTGGCTGCTGGTCTGAGAAAAAGTATAGAGGCCATCTAACAATTAATTTCTCTCTTGCTAGTAGCTAGTTGAAAAGCAGACAAGTTTACATACAGTAATGTCGCTTTTTGTAATGTGTGGGTATCAATGACGAACTAGTGCATTCCAGCACAAGATACAGCTTGTTGATTAATTCCATATTGCTAACTAACGATAAAATGCACCAACTAACAACAAATCGTAGATGAAACTCCATGGGGAACGGTACCCTGAGTACCTGCTTAAGGATGAAGAAAAAACACAACAATTCTGCAGTGTTTATCACATTCTGCTTAAATATTTATGTTCTTTGGATAGATTTAGCATTTTATTTTTAAGTGGCATACGGTAAACCAAAATTGAGCCGTGAGCTCAGAATGTTCTTGGGCATTCTATGCTGCTGCTGCTATAATATTCATAATCCAAAATCTACATAGCCCAATGCTGAAAGTGTACCTTAAAACAATAACAGGAACATTTCAGATACAGTTTCACGTGCAGCATTTCGGGCTTCCCCATCAAAACAATATCCAAGCAAAAGCTGTTACAATAAGTTTTAGCAAAGTATTAATAAACTTTGCAAGGAGATCAGCTGATAACACAACAAGATTTCAGAAAGAAAAAAAGGATTATGCATTCACAAGTATTCTAGTGAAACCATCTTTAAATTCAAAGCAGTATCAGTCATTGAAGTTAGAAAAGAAAATTTAATTGGGTGCCCCAACCTGCTAGGGCTATCTCTGATTACTCTGCCCCAGGGGCCAACTGACTACTTTTGTAAGGCACGATGCAATGGTGGCAAACCACTGACAGCAACGCGCTAGACAAAATATGTGGAAACTAAACACAATTCAATGATTTAATGAGAAACTTTGGAAAACCACTTGGTTCAAGCTCTGAACTCACTGTGGCTGAAGTACATTCTTCACTAATGAAAACACCAAAATCTTAAAGCAAAAGATGAAAACTCACCACCTTGTTGGAAAGAAGGTAAGGTTCTTGGTGACTGTTCTGCTTCAGTTAGCCTTGGTGATTCTCTGTACAAGCAAAATTATTCAACATGTCAGTCACAACTCCAAACTAAATTTAGTAGTTTGTGAAGTTTCACTTTCGAACTTATCACCACAGATGTTCAAAAAGCTCCAAATGCTTGCAAAATGGTTAAGAGGAAAAGTTTTGTTCATTTCAAACTTAACAAAACTTTACCTTGCTGGTTTCTTTTGAGGTGATCTTTTTCTAGCTTTTGGCTCTGCAGTTGTGGCAGATAATAATTCATCAGCATCACTGCAAACATATGACAGAAGCTACAAGATAAAAACATTACAGTTTATTATTACTAAGGCAGGCATTTTTATTATTGAAGAGCTTCATTGGAGCAATGCAAACAGCAAAACAAACTACAATCAATGCCATTTGTTGCACACCCACAAAAGAGTACTTTTCTGATTGATGAGGCCATTCCTAAAAATGTAAGCAAGAAACAAGGATATGTTGACTTGATACACAGTATGAAAATTGAACAGCGCACACTCACGGCAGCTCTGAAACTTTCCAACTGTTATTTTGCAGAATTGACTCTGATAAGAGTTACCCAAAGGAAACACTACCTTAAGTAATATTTCTCAATTTGTGATGTCAAACATGGCAATTTCAGGTTGTTGCCTGAAGGCAGTTATCAAAGGCTGCTACCAATCACTATGGAAACTATATTTAAAAGGTTGAAGATGTATGTGCTCACATACATAACTGCAGATGTGTCCGTGAGTGGTGGCAGCTGTCTTCTAGGCAATGCTCTTGATTCCTCCATTGCAATCGGAACCAAGGTTGGCAGAAAAAACAATTTCAACAAACTTTACAATGTCTTTAGTGATTATGTTCTAGCACATTAAAGATGCTAAACAACAGCAAAAGATAAAATGCAGCTCCTTTAAAAAACTGCTACAATTCTTACAAAAATGCTAAAGCCACATGAAAATAATACAAGCATAAAAAGCGTTCTTTGCATAAACCATAGATAAGTTATTTGAACAAAGATTTGAATACTGTTGTGCTACCAGAAAAGAACACACCCCTGCATTTAAAGTGTGTAACACTGCGATCTAAGTGTTCTCCTACACACATAGAACAAGCACATATCTTCATTTGTAGCCCTGAAGAACAGATAATCACATCTGAAAACAACTGGAAATTTTGATCAGAGAAATAAGATATTCCGATGTTCAGAAGAAGTTGAAATTATGAAGTAAAAATTACCCACTCATCAATGTCAATTCATTGTTTATCTGCAAACAAAAAAGTAGTCACAACATATGCTTCACATAATGTTTCAAGTTTTTTAAGTTTGTGCATGATAAATGGATTTGAGACATCATGTTATCAATCACTTCCACCCAGAAGGCAGAGAAAAATTTTGATCATTAAGCTACAACTACTCACACATGAAACACAACTTTCCGCCCCATGTATGATGAAACCACCTCAAATGGAACAAAGACATAACGTGGGACTTGTTCAACTAGCATTGTAAAAAGGTGGAACAAAAGCCTTTGATATAGAAAATAAAATAACACTAGAGTAGGTATATATCCCATTTCTTTCTAGAAACGCTACAGTCTCAATAATAACAGGCTGGTCCCACACCTGCAAAAATATTTTCATGAATATCTATCTAGGAAGTTACAAATGTAAGCCTCAAAGTCCCTTCCATTTTTAAGTTAAAATACTCTGATAGGTTTAAAAAGTGCACAATTATGCAAAAACCATCAATCAGAAATATTATATCTGTTAACAACAACAGATTAGTTTTATGTTTCTCACTTGCTGATCGAAACTTTAAGCCTCTGCTTTCTTCTAACAAAAATTAATCTTTTAACATTTTCACTGCTGACATATGTTTTGAAAGATGTTTAGTTTTTTTGCACAGAGCACCAAATGATTTGTAACATACTTCACTTTTGTTTCTCACAAAAATGCCATTCAAGAGCCTTTACTTTTGTAAGCATGTTTTAGAACATGTCAGTGCCTTGTATTTGTTGCACAACATGGTATGCAACTGAGAAAGTCTTTTTCTCTTTTATCTCAAACTTAGGCGGCATTTCTGTGGAGTGTTCCTTTTGCTTTTAGCAACGTGATAGGCAGGTTGTTTTGCTATGAACAGTTTTTCTTGTTGTGAATAGTGTTTTGCTGCAAGAAGTTATTCAGTATTATAATCATGTAATCAGCAATGATTAGCAAGGTTTTTTGAAATACTGATGATGCTAGATTGTAAAATTTTTGTATTTCCTTTTATTTATGATTTCTTAGGCTAATGTTGTAGTTACTACTTCAAAGTGGCAAGTAAGGAGCAGTTTTTCAAATAGATTTTTTAGTGCTGTTTTGTGGTAACAAGCAAGGATGTCTAAGTTTTGTATAATGTTGGTGAGGTTTGATTTTAAATTTACAAATTTACTTTATATCGTTCATTTGCTAATGGTTTCGTGTTTTTTGAAGCAGCTATAACATAATGGTAACAGGCTTGTAAGAATGTTTGCTTGCTGCATTAGTTTGCGACCACACTGGTTGTTCGTTTGTCATGAATTATAGCAAGCACTTACACTATGCTTAGTTACTTTCATAAGTTTACAGTTGACAACACCATAATAAAAATTGAAAAAATGTTAGTACTTGTTTTGAAAATAATTTTTAGTAAATTTCTTGTGGATAAATTTAGCAAATTTTATTGGAAATCCCTTTATAGAAAATGATCTAAACTGATAAATTCTTTCTTAAAATTTTTTTTTTTCAAATACAAGCCTCAACTTGTTATAAAAGTGGCAAATGCATACCGATTTATCTAAATCACATTATACTACACATCTTTGCTTTTATTGTGTTATTAATCTTTTTGGTACAGCAGAAAAAACTTTGGTGTAAAAGCTGATTACCTGGGTCTCCATGCATTGGCCAAAGTTTTTCTTAAATGTAGCTAACTACAGTAGTATTGTTAACATCTATTTTTAAAGGCCTTGAAACATGAAACATTAATTACTTCTTAAGTTTTATGTTGTTCAAAATGGTTTGGGCCTAAGTCAAAAACAGTCAAGTCATAATTGACACAGTAGCTGTGATAAACTAAAGCACCCCTTGAGCTACAGCACACTATAGTCTAGAAGAAGTATCTACTGGGTGCAAAGCATTAAGCTATATGCTTTTACAACATACACATCTGTGACAATGCTTAACATGCTGGGAGTTAATGTGCAAGTATATCGTACTTTGAAATCATGCATTGCGTCGATAATTTCGCGCCACTTTGCAACTCTGTAACTCGCCAGTCAATTGTGTTAGAGAGCTAACCAAACCCTTAAAAGACCCAGCGAGTCTACTCATTTGTAATGAAAAAAAATTTATGGTTTTAGGATTTTTTGTGGGTGACATCATAATTGGTTTGGTTTTTGGCCATTTTGGCTCAGGTTACCTGGGCCAGGGCCCAACTGCTAGATAGCGAAATACTTCCAGCTAGCGTTTGGGTCCTAGGCCAGGTAACTTGAGCCAAAATGGCCAAAAAACTACCCTACTTATGACGTTACCCAAAAAAAATGGAACCGAAAAATTTCTTTTCATTGCAAACTAAAGGACTCACCAAGTCTTTTGATGGTTTGAACACCTCTGTAGCACAATCAACTAGCAAGTTAGGGGATTACAAAGTCTTGGTCAATATGGGCAAATTATACCTTTTGAAACAACATTTGGCTGGCTCCAAAGGTGTTAAGACTGAAAAGAGTGAGATTAAAGATATATTTATTTTATGTCAGACTCATGGTCCATATCACAAGGATACTCAAATTACACAATAACACAAAACTATTAGACATAGGGCAGTGCAGAGCAAGTGTTATGTGGTAACCATAAACAACATGAGATAAAATTTGGTACTACAATCTGCACATCAAGCAATCAACTAATTAGGTCAAAATCAAAACAGATTATATGCTGTGTTTTCAAATTTATCCATGTGAACTAAGAAGCAAAAATCGAACAACTTCTTGCATGTCTTAAAAATCTTGGTGCGTGCATGACTTGTACCATTCACATTTAATCATTCGTTTTTAAGACATGCAAGTATCATGCATTGCTTTCACAAAATACATCAGCAAAAGGTAAGCTATTCCTGATTATAGCAATTCATGTATATTGAACATAACTGGTCATATGAACAAAAAAAGTTTAACTATTTAACTAAGTTTATGATGATGTCACTGGGTTGATACTTTGTCATACCAAGCTCCTTGTGGAACTGGGAAAAGCATGACAGATACTACTTGCAACCCAGCATTCTTGTGCAACTGTGTTGATCATCTAGCAGACTAAAACCCCTTTCAAAAATGTAGTCTTGTCACAACTTTAAATTCACCTACAAGTTAGCCATCAACTTTAAACAATTATAAGCTATACTTCACATGTGATGCAACTCTCTTGTTTCTTGAAACCATTTAATATCTACTGGTTACATTATCTCATCATCCCTAGAAAAACATGAGATTTAAAACCAAATTTATTTATCATCTGCACCATTAAAATTGGTAATATTTTTTTTCAATGTGAACCTCATTGCACTTTATTGTGAAAAAGCAAATGAACAAAGTTGGTAAATGATCTCTAAAGTTTTTCAGGAAATTTGGAAACATTATTCATATCTCTTCTGGTGAAAGTTGCATAAAACAAGAATGCAATTATTATAAAGCATTTAAAACAAGTGATACAATTTGTATCGTCCGTGAGTATTTTGACTATTTTATTAATAAGCAAACATATACCTATTGCATGATGCATTTAAATGGTAATTTTCAAACACTTTGCAATTGAAAATTATTTTATCATTACTAATACGCCAGTGGGTAGAAACCCATTTACTTTTTACATGATTGCAACCATAATTACTGTAGTATAATTATTTAATAATAATACACCTAAGAAATAAAGAGACCAAAAATACATTTGTGAAGATCTGAGAGCTCTAACCACAAACAGTAAAAAACAAATTTTAAGTTGGATGCAATATCTTACTAAAAAATCATGGAACTTAACCTCACAGTAATCACACATAATGCTAAGCTTTCTTTCATTAAAATTAAAATATTTACTATAATTTATTAGATGGGATTTTACTTTATAAAGGAGAATTAAAACACAGGTCTATACTCTTATTTAAAAGCATTGCAGGTTAAGTTTTCATTTTGGAATCAAGTGAGCTATTAGGTTATTCTAGTTTAAAAAGTACTTTTCAGAAATACAATTCCTTTTCAATAAAAATGAAATAGAGCATTTGAGGAATCATCCTGCAGTGGGGTAACCAGTGAGCAAAAGACTTTCACATAAACGCTGCTATCTTTCTTTCTAGGTAACTTATGTGTTGCAACCTCTCCAGTAGTGTTACGTTGATTGTGTGATTCACCACGAAGGGGATGTGCGTGAAAAATAACACCATTATATATGTAGTGCGAGCAAGCAATAGTAAGAGAGATTGCAAGCATGATCTCTATTGTTGCTTGCTGCCACGGTGCGAAGCTTTGCGCACATGTCGTTCGGAATTTCCGATCGCAATAAAATGGTGCTGTGACCAGGATGTGGAGGTCGTGCCGAGTTCAGCCTTCACACAAAGAATGTACGATCGGTGTGGTTNGTTGTAAAAAGGATGGGATGTTGTTGCAACCTCTCCGGTAGTGTTGCCTTGATTGTGTCATTCATCACGAACGGGACATGCGTGAAAAATAACACCATTATATATGTAGCGTGAGCAAGCAATAGTAAGAAAGATTGCGAGCATTATCTCTATTATTGCTTGCTGCCATGGTGCGAAGCTTTACGCACATGCCGTTCGGGATTTCCGATCGTAATAAAATGATTACAAAATTTGTATCGTATGATTAGAATTTTAATGCTCTATACAACTGTATTTTTTATTTTAGTTTGCTTCAAAGTATTTTCGAGATATTCCATGCTAAAAAAATAATATGTGGGCATCAGATAACGACTGAGGAAACCGGTGCGCAACTTAACATTTTGCTTGTGCGGATGACATCACAGCAGCAAAGAAAAAAGCCAAATCGTTTTTTGCCTGATCACAAAGCACTGGACTGAAAGTAATTGGTGCTCGATAAGAGGTTGATTCGCATTCTTATCTTAATCGTGATTTTCAAGATCATTATGGTATGAAGAATGATTGTAATATGTTCATGTGACATAAATTAACCTTCATAAACACTGAATTAACACACCAGTTCTACATTCGACTGCATTTGGACATTCTCACAGGAAGGTGTTTTAGTGGAAAAAAAATGGAGATTTTTAAAAGGCATAAGACGATTGACGTGAGCAAATGCAAAAAAATTTTTTTGTGCAGTCCAACATTTTTCTTCCGCTGTTTGATGCTTATGGGTAATATGACTCAATGCAGTTTGGTTTGTATCAATGTATGTTTCTCTTCTGTATTGAGCGCATGTACCACATAAACATGTAGGCTCCATGTATAGGTATGCACTTTTTATCTCTGTGTTCGTTAAAGCATAATCCCTGTGCTATGGCCCATGTGTCTGGGCTGGGCACATGATCCATCATCCATATCACATTATTAATCAAATAGGTGTATGCAGATGAACTTGTGAACAATGCTTTAGTTAGGCTACAGGTGGCCTAGCAGTCAGTTGAAGCACACAATCATTCGTTACACTGAGACATTTCTGACAAGATCTTCTTCAAGACATTGCTTTCTGTCCTAATGGAGATGGGTTGGTGAACTGAGAGTCATTTTAAAATAACAGACAATTAGTGCTTTTTTCTGACTCAAGCCAAACACATCACGCATAGAAAGCACTTTCAAAGTTCACCGATTGGAGAAAGCGAATCCCGCAATGCCTGCAGATGCTGCTCATTGATGCGAAATGCATCGAAAATGATGCCATGTTGCTGCGCATACAACATGTCGCTGATTGGTGAAAAACAGTTTAGGAAAAGCTCTAAGAAAATAGAAGAAACAGAGATGTTCTTGAGCAAAGAGTGGACTGAAATGTGGTTGGCTGGTAGAAGAACAACAGTGTTGATGAGCGAAAGTTTAAGGTCATAGGAAGGAAAATAAAAGAAACAGGAGGATCAGTGAGACCATGTTTTGACATTACTGCCATTTTGAAGGTTGCAGCACGTGTTGTATAAGCATATCTTCAAACAAACACATTGGAACAAGATGAAATTTTTTGCAGACATTCGTATGCAATGCATACTCGATACTGTGAAAAGACTGTGTAAGTTTGAAAAAAAAATTTTGAACAGTTATGGAAATATTTGAGATGTCCGCAAACAGGTCCTAAATTTTTACATGTTCGTCAGTTGGTTGCCCCTCTGTACCATGCTGTGCCTTCATAAATCTTAATAAATTGTTTTTGCATTTATAAATTTAACAACTTATAACTTAAGGGCATAAGAACTGAAAACCTTTCAAAGTATTTTTTCATGTTATTACTATTCCATCCTATCATAAATAATTAGCCATACCATAAAGCTGATGACTACCTGCTTTTTGGCAATCAAATAGTATACTGCTGTAAATTGTTTTCCTGCTCAAAACCTGTGTGTGCACAGTCCACAACAAAAAACATCAAATCAAAACCAGCCAGTGCAAGTGTACAAACACAAAGGTGTGCAGTTCCCCAATTTCCGAAATTAGTCTCTAAGAAATCAATGGGCAGGCAGCCATCCCATGGATGGCATGTGTCATCGTTACAATGACACATTTATTGTGTGTGCCTCAGCTACTAGCAAGCAAGGGTGGGTGTTACTGTTAAAAAGAGCGGGATCAATGTTTAACTCATTATGAACGCTTTGGCTTTGTATCTATCCTCTAAAGAGGGCCTCCAACATGCACGTAATCGGTTTTCAGCTGCATGTAGGTAACTGGAGAAAATTTTAACTGAAAAAAACACCAAATCTGGCACTGGCAGCTAGGCTTTCAAGCAAGACAGTATACAATTAAATTTTGATACATCCACCAGTATCAGTAATTCAAGCTGTTTGTTGAAAGAAATCAGCAGAGCCAGAGAATGAGATGATCACTGTCCGGTTTACCGGTTGGATATCCGGCAGGATAGTGACTTTGCAACCGGAAAGGATATCCAAAAACTGCTTTCAAACGGGAACCGGATACGGATCTCGATATCCAAAACGCTTTTATCGATATTTCGAGGATCAGAGTTTTAGAACATGTTGCACATGGTATAATCATTCACTTATTATCTTCAGAAGCATTTTCAGTTACAGGTAGGTTTGGTTAAAGTGCAACAATGGGTAGGATTAATAAATTAATTATGAATCTGAACTCATGGATAGCGTTAAAATCCAACCATTGTTACCAAAGAAATGGCTAATGAAAAGCTTAGTGCGCCAACAGAACAGTCACCACAAAGTCTTCTATAGGGGGGCTTTACATTTGTGCAGTGGGGCTTGCCTTCTGAAATTTGAACAAACATCACTGTTTTATAGTGCTTCATATTTCAATTGGGGGGAGTTTGGAGCTTTGTTTCGGAGGGGATAAGCCCACCAAAACCCTCCCGTGATGACGGGACTGTGACAAAACTTCAGCTAGCTTAAGAATTGACTCAGAAAAGTACTTATGTTACGCAATATGTCAAGCTAAAGTTTGCAAGATATGTCACACTTTCTGTTTATAAGCATGACAGAGTTCAAAGCGGCACAACGGATTCAGGTAGTGCCAGGCCCGAAACCACGGAGGGGAAGCCCCTCCTAGAAAATTTTTCGTCTCCCTGGAAAAATGTGTTGGACATTGTTTAAAACTATTGGACGCAGTTCAAAAAATTTGGGCCCCTCTCAGAAAACTCTTCACGCCTCCTGGTGTCCCAGGCTGTTTACGGACCTGGGTAGTGTCTATTCTGCTTCATGAGGCAAAACTTGTGCTGGGACTATTTTGCCTTCATTTGAACACAATTGGTTGAAGTGGTCATGTGACAAGTACAATACACAGAGACAATTGGATGGGGTTTAAGAGTTGTGGTTAGGGTTTAGGATCAGGGCTTATGGTCAAGGTTTAGGATAAATCTTTAGGTTTAGTGGCTCAGTGGCTAGAGCAGTGGTTCTCAATGTGGTCGATATCAACCCCCCAGGGTCAATTGGACCATCCAAGTTGTCGATAACTAGTAAGGGGGTCGAATGGGATCACTGAATGGCCAGGGGGACAATGA
>JGI24158J21664_10001535_pt1 | contig 26234 bp, 17 predicted proteins | sample Ectturendosymbi3_FD_21664 | JGI IMG/M metagenome (IMG submission 21664) | reverse complement strand
AATGAGCACGATGACGTCATATACTTTACGGTTTTAACACGGGCCCCTACAACAGCAATTTGACCCCCCTGGCCCAATGTGCTAGTTTCGCCACTGGCAAAGGGGCGGCTCAAGTTGGTCTTGTCATGTCTGAAAACATTCTCTCGGAGGCCCTAACCACCACATTGTGATATGTTTTGTGAAAATTTTGGCATGGAATTTTCATGGAGTAGTTATTGAAAGATCTAGGGAAGACCCCGGTCTAACGTGCGTGCTGAAAAAGCTTGTGACACCTATTTCTTCAGTCAAATGTTTGGTGTCAGTGTGCTTCTCAAGCTTGTCCTAATCCCTAGAATGCGTGGGCATTGCGAAGCTCCACAAAATTTTCACACCCTCTCTTTCATCCACTCTGGCATTAAGTTTGCTGCAACCACCTTGGTCAGGGTTTCTCAACAGGGGCCCTCACTCCCTTTGGGGCCCACGGAGTGGTTCTCAGGGAGCCACGAGAAGAGGCCTTTACTAAATAGCTCTGCCGTGATATTGCAAAACCCTATTAATGAACAGGAGGCCACAAGTGTTCACAGTCTTTGGAAGGGGGTCACAAACCATGACAGGTTGAGAACCGCTGACCTTGGTTATTGCCTTCGTGTGTTCAGCGCATGACGTGGTGTTGCTTCCTCAAAGCTCACACTTGTTCAGCACAAGCGCGTATTCAATGCTGTCGAACTGCACAAATCAAATGAGAATTTTATTTGCGAAGACCATCTTTTGTTTATTCACAATATCCAACAAGAGGCTAAGCAGCGTTAAAAGTGTGTTCTGCTGGATTCACGAAATGGATCTATCATTGTTTGATCGTTGACAAGGTAAGTGGTAACAGTGCTTCCACAAATTATTTTGCATTTCCTCCATTTCACGCAATCATTTCCACTTATTTCTTAATTTGAAAATTAAATTTTCTCCCAAATTTCCTCATCTATTTTTCTGGAAAAATCAAGGCATGCGGTTAATTTCTCGTCTAATTTTTCAACGCTTCAAGAGGAAAAACATGCCATGCTGGTCAGATAACGCAGATTTTTTGTGGTGGAAATTTACACACAATATGGCGATATAATTTTGATGCCACAGGAAACTAGTCCCCAACGACACACTGATCACAGCTTCGACACAGACATCCACAGATGATAACGTAATGGAGGTACCATTCAATGTTACAAGGCATAGACAACAAAAAAATAAACAGATTTTTAATAAATAAATGTGTAAAGTTATCCATAAGCTGTTTCAAACTTCTGGGGAAATCTGCGCCAACTAATCTAACCTGCATTTTCTCACTCAAGCTTGAAAATTAATGCATTTATCTGCATTGATCGTGAGCTCAAACATTTTTATCGATCTTCATCACATCGTACTGCTATACTTTTGTCAATACCATACGTAACCGGTGTCAAGCGAAATTTCTCTAACCTCTACGAAATTTCAGACCTATTATTCTTTTTCAGTTATTTTGCTTCTCAGAGTTAAGGGATAAAGTTTGGTGATTACTTTTTTGATGTGTGCTGTAAATTAAAACTTTTTGGTTAGATGTCAGATACCCACAACAAGCTGTAGTACAGGAATAACTATAGCCACTGAAAAATATTGGACTTAGTCTTAGAACTCAATTGTTTTTCTTTTTGTCACCCTAACTCAAACCCTAACCCGACACACTTACCAAAACCCTAAGCCCTAATCATCAGTTTTCTCAGAGTATTTGATATGTAGAGTATTACTCTGTGCATGCTCACAAGGTGTGAAGTCAGAAATTTCGCAAGTCAGAAATTTCACTTTACACCGCTCATTTGTCCATTGTCATTAGAAAAATTAGAAGTTGTAGTGGGGATAGCACAAATACAAAAGCTTTGGTCTTGTACAGAAGTTCACATACAGCAATACTTCTAATCATACTGTACATACAAAGTGACAAATGAAATATGTGCAGAATTGTGATATTGTCCAGCTAAATTTGGATGTAATTTTCAGTCATGTAACTCATGTTCTTCAGTTAAATTTAAGCAAGAGTTCAGCAGCAATAAGCAATTAGACTTGAAGGATTTTGTTCAGAGTTCTGTTGCAGTTATGCATTTAGTTGATTTCAGTCTACGCAAAACACAACACTTCATTTCCGTTTTCCAGATCATTTCTCTAGTTATAGCTTGGTAATGTCTGAGAGCATGAAGCATGAATTTCATTGAGCAGTTAATTGAATTAGTTAGATTTAGCCAGCCATGTCTGTATAGTCTACGAAATGCAGAGTGCAAAGTCAGAGAAAGGAAGAGTAAAGCACGGCAGAAATTAGCCAGAGCGCTTGGACAGCTGGTAAGATATTTCAAAGCTTGAGTTTTGCTCTAATTTTAGTGCAAGTGAGGTTGAACATGTGAAATTTTTTTATTTGTGATGATCTAATAGCATTATCGTCAATCTTTCAAACTATCGTAAACCAGTGCATACGTGGTGGTACCTACACCTTTGCAACCACAGACAATCAAACAACTTTACTTATTGTGAAACCTGTGTAATCATAAGCATATTTTAAACAAAAACTTAAATTTTATTATTATCAACCAATGCCGGATTCAGGCGTGTGCGTTGTGTGCGGCCGCACATGGGCCACCATACGTAAGGGCCTACACATAAATGCGTAGTTTAGACATTATTTTATTTATGTTCTAACTTGTGCTATAAATTTGCACATTGCTAAGTCTGTAAACGCAGTACCCGAATTCATTACAATATTTTATTTTGGAAAGCTTGGTAGACTGCGAAAGGTACTTTTGCAGCAGATTGACCAGCAGGTGTCGCAACCGCATCGTTTTTGAGTAGACGACCGGTACTTGCTGATGTGGTTGCAAAAAGTCGCGTTATAAAATTCAAACCGGAACGGGATTGAACGAGTTTAGAGTTTTAGCCTATGTATATAGTGATGATGAAGACTGAAAGTAGAAACGCCAGGTCTCCTTTGAACATTACGTAATTCCGTCTCAGTGCGTGTGTAAATCAGTCACCTTCCCAGTTCTTCAATCAGCACACTTTCTAGTGTAATTGAACAGTTACTGGTCTGCTTTCTCTACAAATTTTTCTTACACAATGCTTCGAGTGAACGATTGTTAGCAGCAGTTCAGTGCACATTTTTGTATCAAAAATAGATGCCCAAATACTGAATATTTTTGCCCGAACCAGCTTGCACAAAGTAAACCGTTCGCGGGAAAACACTCACATTCTGTGTGATAATATTCTGGAATATATACCCTGTTTCTTACAACCGACCGTTAACAGTAAACGTTCATACATGTAATTCGGATTCTGTATGAAGACACCTTGGTGGAAACGGCATTACAACCCGGAGACAGGGTTTCCGTCCACGGTGGGGACAAGAAGTCATGCTCTTCTCGCGTCGCTGAGCGCGTTAACGCCAATTTTGGAAATGTTTGTCGTTGAAAAGATTGGCAAGAAATTAATCAAGCCACGAGAAGTGCCTTGCAAATTCTTTTGATTTTGAACTACTACGTCAGGGATGGGGATAATTTTAACTTAAAATTCTACCTCCATCTTCAAAAGGAAAGTAGGGAGAAAAAACATGTCAAGGAGCGAGAGAGACTTCTTTCGACTTCCTGTCTACATATCTGCTTGTCATGTAGTTTACTTTCTACGCGATAACTTGGGTAACAACAATTCTGATGCGGCCCATATTAAACGTTTGCGCGGGCCACAGGTTCCCTACCCCTGTACTACGTCATAGGCAATTCCTCACGACTCATATGGTGGAGACTTGAGTCCCCCAAACCCCTACAGCCACTATTGGGGATAACACTCAATTTAAGAGCATGTGATTTCGAAAATTTGTTTTTTTTTCAGCCCAAGTGGTTCACAATGCTTCCAGAAGAGGCCCACAAGTATACGTTTGTTTGGATACTACAAATGCGAGCAATGGAAATCTGGAAGGAATCCATTTCGCAAGCAACGCATCATCTTCCTAATAATGTTCCAGCCACTTGCTGCAATTATACGAAATACTCTAAAATTTTGCGAACAGTATACTTTGCATTTCTTGCGGATTGCTGAAAACAGACATTTGTCACTTTCTTGTAATTTTGGTGGTGTTATCGGATTTTACACTAAGAAGCGACAAGTCGCTTTAAATGTGATACACAACCTTCAGAAAACCGAATTCGCCTGTGGCTGCATTTCGGCAATGATTTCGTAAAAATCATGCCAGTGGTTATTAATAGAATTATTCCAGCACAAGTAAGCTTCATACCATTGGCTATTACAGCGGCCACTGTCACACAGACGTGACGTTTTGGTCTGCACCGAAAACGTTTTCCCTTAAAGTACAAATGACGCCATCCGAAAATGAACAACGTAATTCTGTTCGGCCTGTTTCATTACGTCAACCTGCACGTAATACTACTCTGGCAAAAAGTGAATCAATTTTTTCGACTTTGTTTTCGAGCGAACCATGGATGTCCATTGTCTTTCCTGCGCAAATTTTCGAGTGCTTGCCGTCCTCACGCACGAGATGTTCACAATTTTCACAGCAGGCTAGGAACATGTTTCCAGCGATCCTGTGCATCTGCCTTTCACCAGGGTAAAAAGAGAAACGCTGATCTGGTATAAAAACATAAGCGAACAAAGCGGCCTTCTATTTCCGCAACCGGATCACAAGGCAACTCAAATATCATTGAATTTTCATTTTCGGTGCGCCGCTGCTTTGCATTATTTAAAAGGAATGCGTTGCTTGCAACATAACTCAACGCGACAGCGACCCAACTGTCGAGCAGTCCGCGTCTTTATTGCTGAACAACACTAAGCGGGAAAGGGAAGGTGAGCACGATACACCGACGGCAACCGCAACGATCGCAAGAATCTTCGCAACACAAGATCGGATCAATAAAGCCAGTGATTCAAAACCAAAACTGCGAAACACCTGAACAGCCAACAACGCACACAATTGAAATCAAACGCGACAGTGAACTGCTCTAAAGGAAAAACATCGGTCAGTCAGTGTCGTTTTCTTCAGCAAGGATATCCACGAGTAACGGTGCAGCACAAAGTGACCGTTATCAAGAATTGTAGTTCTGCTTTGCTGTAAAAGAATGCCTGATTCCTTTATGTCCGAAAGATCGAAACGACCAGCGCAAATACCTACATCAGACGAACTACTCGCCACAACAGGTGCTAAACTGGCTTTCCGTGACCCCAGTCCCTGATGATCTGGAATATTTCTACGTTAGCGGTTCGGCACTTGAAAGGAATGGCAACAGGACAGACATTATCAACGCCATGCATGACTGAACAGAAATAAAAACAGCCAATCGACGCAGTATGTACAAATGGAAGACCAAGTTGTCTTCCTTGCAGACGAGGTAAACGAAGCGTCAGTGGTTGTTAGAAGGTCCAGTACAGACTGCTGTGAACTTGCAAAACCGCAAGCCGGTGCAGCGCAGATACGGATGGACAGACTGTCAGCGAGAAGGGTTTGGTGAAGTACAATCGAAATGATCGATTATTATTCAGCCGAGCGAGACGACAGCGAAGAGCGAGGTCACAGCAGCTTCCGCATTAGGTAAGCAGCAAAGTGCAAGCATCAGCATAGTAACGGAAAGGGCTTGTGTGACAAAACAGCTTGCTTACACTTTTGCTGGCGACTTTTAAAAGGTTGGCAACGAAGGTAACTTGCGCGCACGCGTGCCAGGTCTGTATCGTGCATAATTGTCGACGGGCATTAGAAAAAACCATGAGGCAGGAAATGAAGGACAGCAACAGGACAATAAAAAACAAAAGAGCAAAAAAACGTTGTCTCACGCCGGCGACGACCAACTTGTCCCGTTCCAAACATTTTTTGCGCCAAATCAACCGCGCGATTGTAAAAAGATCCACATTGTTGCGCTAGACAGGAATTTTTGCGTTTGTTCCAAGCGCAACGACGGCGGTGACAAGTCGTAGCCACGTAAAACGAAATTCCTGCACGCGACCGACAAAAATAGACAAGGTCGCCTCGGCTTCGCGCAAGGAGCAGCCAATGCTCGGTTCGAACGCATTCGCGCTGCTGCACTAAGCAGCCAAGCGCGGTAGCTGCAAAGGATCGCCTCGGGCGAGCGACGTCCAGCAGCTGCCAACCACGTCCAGTGGAGGCAGCGAGTCGCAGCGGTGCGCCGGCTCAGCTTCCTTGAAGTTGAAGTATAGACGTTTTTCAACAACTTGTGACGCAAGAAAGCGTGGAAGAGGGTCCGTGAAACCGCCCTTGCGTGCAGCAGCTCAAGAGGCGGCGTCGACCAGCGACACCGCCTTGATTTGCAAAATCGCTGTTGGCAGACTGACAGTCCGCGACCGAGTTGTCCGCATTCCATCTCCGCGTCGACGACCTTTCAACAAGCGTCCCGTTGCTTTAACGCATGGAGACGACACGGTCCCTAGCAACAGCGTGCAGCGTAAGCCATTCACGTCCGACTCATCACCGGCTGAGGAACGGCTTGGTTGTAGTTCGCGCGCGGTCGGTACGTGTTCTGTGGTTTCTTGATCCACGGCTGCGCGCTGGGGAGTGGCGCGGAGGAGCGAGACCGGGAAGACGACGGCGGGTTTGGTTCCCGCGGCTGTTCCTGAAAGAAAACCAGTCGGTTTTAAGTAAGAGCACGTTTTGGCGCAAACCCGACACAACTGAACAGGCACGGCCTGAAGGGAACGAGCAACAACTCCAGGGACCATCGCGCATAAGTGCCAGACCTGCTTTTTTTTGGTCATTCTCCGGGCATAGACGGAATTTTTTTTTAAAACCGAAAAAAATTAAGTCAAATCGGTGATAATGTCCGAAAATATAGACCAGTGAACACTGTTACGACAATTATTATGGAACGATTGACCGAAATGTCTCAGCGAAAAAAAAAACATCCCCAGACGACTGAAGTTCGCAACGGCGCAAGCAACCCTCGCATGAAGTGAGGCTAAGCGTTGCGTGGCAATAACACCATACAATTAGATCTTGTCCCGGGTAATCCGCTCGTCGCTCGGTGAATATTAAGCTGGATTGGCAATTGAGGATGTGAAGACGCCTACGCGCCTCTTAACGAGAAGCGTCACGTTGTAGATTTCGCGACTAAGCGAAGTTGTTGTTGCTGAACGAACACGTGGCACAAACCTTGACTGGCTTCGGATCGGAGTAGTCCTTGTGCTGCATGACGGTAATTTTCAGATACTTCGGTCCGTACAAGATCAAATTTTCAATATCTTCGTGTGCTTTGTCCAGTACGTCGGTTCCGTTAATGCTTGTGATGTACTGCGATGCCTGCGTTATGTACAACACTTGAAAAGCAAACACACACCATGACAAAGACAGCCACCAACAAAAGGGAACGATCAACGAAGAATAAGTTTTACTATTTATTTTGCACAAACCGCACGAGGTTCCCGGTTTTCTTCGCGATTTTAAAACGCCGGTGGTTCGTCACCATAGCACTCCCCTTCTCTAGCGCTTCTTCTTCCAAAATAAAATTATCCCCGGCAACACTTGATTAAGACGAAAGCCAAACTTAATTGCTACGAAATTTCGCGCTGAGTCACAACCGCAGTAAATGAAACGGAAAATCAGCCCTTGAGCCGATCTGGTGGCTTAACCGGCCACATTAAGTTATGCGAGAAAATTGTCTCACTCTAAGTCCGGCCTTGAATGCAGGTGAGTCCGGGTCAACGATCTTGACAAAACAGGGGCCGGTGCCCCGAACAATGAATCCGTATCCGACAGGATCCGGATAAATCTGCGTAACAAAGAAACCAATAAAACTTCGAGTGGCAGCGTCAACAGGCTGTCGCACCAAGCAACAAGTTCGCACATAACACGGCGCAGGATATGCACACATTATGCGACTGAGTAGAGTCGAACCTTCAGTTCCTTCGTGACGTACGGAGCTGCGGGATGGTGAAGCGCCTTCTTGGTCATGCTGCCGTCGCTGTTCAGAAGTGAAGGGTAGGGCGGATATGACGGTGAGCTGCGAGCAAAAACGCGGTCGTGAGCGTTTGGCGCGATCAAGCACTCGAAGACAAACGTGGCGGGAAGAGTGCTGAACCTGAGTTTTGGGAAATTGCTATCCAGCTGTTCGAAAATTGTTCATTTCAAACTGGCAGCACCTGCTGTTAACAGCACGTCAGCGTACGAGATCGCTGTGTGAATTGGTCACAGGACGATGCGGCCATACGAAGATGATGTGATCGCGAACAAAGCGTCGGTGGGCGCCTGCTGCCCGCGTACATTGAGTCACACGGGTGTTTGGAGGAGCGGTTGTTTATGCTTGACTGCGCGGTAAACGGTAGTAAAAAGAAACGTTCCCCGTACGACTGTTTGGCTGAGCGGGAGAAAGCAAATGAAGAAAAGGCCCATGACCGACAACGTGGCGGCGCCACAATCCTATTATTGTCTAGCAAAAAGCGAGTAACAATGATGCGCATACGGCTGCACAGCATGTTCAGTATTACGGTTGCCTGGCGGTTGACACGTAAATTATTGCATGCCGCGCTAACTGTGCTCAGGCAGAACATGCAAAAGGTACGAAGATGTGTTAAACGCACATGACTGGTCAATAGCAAATCACAAAAATATATTATAATAGTAACGTGTGCTCAGAGGAGCAACAGTAAGCTTTTGATCTGCCAAATGAAACAGGCGCCAGTAGAACTAACGCCGCTTGTACAGCGGTTGTGAAACGCGCAGGTTCTAAATTACAAACCTCTCGCCGACACGCTGAATAATCAAATCGCAACGAAAGTGTTTTTGAGCTTAACGGATTATGAGATACAGTACGAACTGACAATGAGGACGTCTCCCACTACAATCAATAACGCGAGAAACCGGACTGCAACACGCCTCAGAAAATCACGCGTTTTTGCAACAGGAATTGTTTGAGCATGCAACCGTCGATAGCGACATGACGTGCACTGAATTTCGGCAATACTGTACAATGATATCACGAACAACGAGGAACTGATGCATTTCTACCAACAAGCGAGGGGTTCGTGTTCCCAACTTGCCATTGTACAACTGTTGTTTAACAGAGTTTTCATGCAGAAGTCGCAGCAATTTGCCAATTCAACCTGGAGCTGGTATCAGGCAAATCAAGAGGTGTCCAACCTGCGGTCCCTCGAGTGGCTCCGCGAGACGATTTATTCAAAAGTAAAATTCACCCACACCAATAACATTTTCCTATCACTGTGTCTTCAGTCATGGTGAAATGGGAATGATTGGAAATGTTCTTTTATTCGTCACCGATTGTCACGATAGATCAACAATTGCGGTATTACGGAATAACTACCTCTGCGTTTTTTTGCCTCTACAAGTAACCTACACAGCTTGTACAGCTTAATCAGAGATAAAGTTCACTTAAGTATATTTGAACTGTTTTGAGCGCAGTTACTTTTTTACATAAGTCAGTCGCTTGTGATAATGACAACGACAAGCCAAAAGCTAGAAGTTTTCGACAGTGATAGGGAATTTCAAGAGAGATGGACAGGTCAATACTTCTTTGAGCAAGACAAAAACAAGCCGATTTGTTTGATATGCAAAACAAGCGGTTTCACACTTCAAAAAAGACTTTATGACACCAGGTATGAATTTTCTGAAGTCGAAGGCTGCAATGAAATTTTGGCCAGCGAAGTAAGCTGCTAAGCGGTTGTGGCACTGAACTCAAAAAGGTTGATACAATTCTGGGGCTCATCGTTCCTATTGCGCATACTTACACCAGACGGTGATCTACCCAGGAACAGTGCGCGTGGTACACACCAAAACCACATTGCACTATGTCGTCGATCACGAACTGGGATTAATTCACGCAAATGGACCGGAGTGACACGAGGAGCGAAGCACAACAATAACACGCTCTTACATCAGAACGGCAGCAGTGAGCTTCAGTCTATCGCGCAATAATTGAACTCTGCCCGAACATGAAAGCAATTAAAACGGAGTGCCAGCAGTACGTACAGAAGATTTACTCTGCGTCGAAGAAGTCACCACTGAACCGACAGTTCACGCCGTTTATCAGGTCTCTTACTCCATTACTTAAAGTTGTAGCAGTGTAACACGACACTGCGAAGTGCGTCAGCGTGGGAGGGAAGAGCACCAAAACAGCAGCAGATTTCCGTGGCGTACCGTGTGCACAGACCGTCGTGGCTGTATCGCCAGGGGTGACGCAAAGCCACAGAGATTCTCTCTGTGATCAACAACGATGCCACGAGCCAACTTCAAAAGCCCTTTTCCGAGGTATTGAAAGTCAGCAACAGGAACTACGTTTGTTTGTAGGACGTAAGGTAAACTTGTCAGATTTGCATATTGACAAAACTGTTTCTGCATCTTTCCGCAAACTGTTAAAACTCTCTGGAGATATCAATCAAGGTCAACAAAAATATAATTTAAAAAATGGATTTGGACACTTTCCAACAGCTAGCTCCAGAAAGTGAAACGGTAAAACAACTGTTTCACGTGTCAAACACCTGATTACAAGTGGCACGTTTCAGTCAACAGTAAAAATAAAGCAAAGCGGATAGACAGTGGCATCAGTTGGATGTAACATGGAATTCAACGTTTTTCGACCTGGCATATTCGTTCGGACACTGGTACACAAAAAGGATCGTATAATAATGACAGACCTTTTTGCCAGTTGCAAAAGCAGCGTTTTTCGTATTTTGAGCTATTCAAAACCGAGAGTTGTTCGGTTACATGCTTTCGCCAGGATTTTGTTTGCTCCCATATCTCCACGGATGCAAGGTGTTAAACAGCAGCTTTTTTAAGAAAGTTGTACTACCCGCGAAAAACTAACTACTGAGCTGTTACAAAACGTCCGAGTAACGCTTAATCGCTTCAATTGCGGCAACTTCTCTAACAATAACCCGTGTTCCTTGACAAACAGATTCGCCGATTAGCTTCATTGCAAAAAAAATTGCTTCTAAGTTTTGTCTCACGCGAAAATCATCGAGTGTCAACTAATCACTGCGGCCAAGCAGTCAAAAAAGACAACAGTTTTCCTGAAGACAGGAAGCAACACGACTGAATCGGATCACAGCTGGCCACGGTCCGGACGTGGGCTGCAATGGAAGGATGTCGGGGGCAATAACAACATGTCACTGGCAGCGTGTCATTTGTTGAATGCCTGCTGGTGAGCTAAATGCGAGCTAAGAGTTCGGCGAAACCACAAAGTTGATGGGCGACATCCCTTTGCGGTCGCGACTTTTGACCCAGTTTTGCGACTGTGCGAAACAAACGTCAACCACTCCCTGTCGGGCAGTTTTCGCACGATTGCTGTAGATTTAATGTTGCCGATTCTAAACAGGGATCTACCCCCATTTATACCTGCGCAGACAATGGAACTACATCCCGTGTTTTGCTGATTAAAACATCACTGGCTAAGCGTTCACTGCGGTAAACGAGAGTTTTTCGCTTGTGGCTCCACTGCCGATGAAGAAAATGCTGTTAACAAACGCTTTTCGTCGCACAGATGGTCGAGGCAATTTGGATTCATACAAAACGGAATCACAAACCCAATATTTTAATGAGACTTTGTATGGCAGTCGCATGAGATTTCAAAAACCTTAGCTGGTTCCACGAACAAGAATACTTTATAGATCAGAATGAATGCAGTCCAAAATATGAAGAGCTAGCAATTGGGACATCGTACTTTCCGCCAATACCGGCCAGGAAGGTCACTGTCGCGACTGCAGACTTTCGCTTTTGCCGGGGATTTGCTGTCAAACGTTTTGGCTACAACGTTGTGACGTCTTCTCAATGAATACCAGCTTCGAAACACTCGTTGACAGAGTTGCAACCGTGCCACATACTGGACGTTTCTGTTACTCCCATTACATCTTTACCAGCACAAGAGAGAAGCCCGTTATAGAGCGGGAAAATCTAAGCTACGTGTGGAGTTATCTGCAACCAGACTCAGCTTGCAAGGTACAATCGCTTGACCTTCTCAGACACAACAATATGCGGTACCTTTTGAAACGGCGCTGATATGGAGGAACTACGCAGTCTTTTCCCATCGCAATAACGCGACCATTTTTTCAAGTCGAAGACGCGACATCTCGCAATACGATTTCTACATGTCACAATACAAGCAGCAACAGCGGTAAACTTACGTTGAAGCGCCATTGTCATTGAAACCTGAATCGTCGGAAGATGTAGACACACCTGGAAAAGAAACATTTGGCACATTGTAAAACAAGAAAAATAAAGTGAACTCATATCTGGGATCGTGAAACGACAGCAACGATGTAAAAATTCTGTCGAACGTAGTGCACAGAAATAGTGCAGCCATGCACCAATAACGTCATACGCTGTTGCACAAACAGAACAAACCAGCTCATCAACGTGGTCAACAAGTGGAATAATCCAGACGGCACCAAACGCGCCGAGCAAAGTTTGAGCTTTATATGTCACATTTTTGTTGTGGCCAGTCACGTAATTTCTTCATACATTTTGAACTAAGCCAGACCAGACCATATAATGGGCACCTCTTAAAAACGTAGAGCAGCAATATCACGGTGAGCGCGGTTTCAAAAGGTAATTTGGTATCTAATATCGCGCGATGGAAATTCACTTTCTGCTCTTAAGTTCTGCTGCTTAATCTGCCGTAGATCTTATCTGGCGAGGAAAAAGCCAAGAAAGTTTTACCCGTCGATACCAGCAAACAAACTAGCAGCAAGTGCACGTGGAAAATCAATCGTAGTTCAAGCGCTTTACAATTCAGCATGTGCTATTCATCATGAATTGCTAACATGTATCACGGTGACATCTCAAATACCACAACTAAATATGCTCTGTCAGTGACCCTCAACAAAGTGATGGATTTTTGTATGCTAAACGTAAGAAAGGAAAGCGCGGTACGTGTTGGGGGCTGCGAATCGGCTGTATAGGGTGGTTCCGTGTTGGCAAGAACAGGTACAGTAACAGTCAGTAAACTGAGTTTGACAACTAGAGGTGTGTAAGGATGCCTCGTCCTGAAGTGTAGGACAGATACTGGAACCACCGATTTAAAAGGAAAGCTCACCTGTTCTCCGTGAGTTATCAGGTGAAGTTCCGCTGCGAAACTTGGAAAGAAAAGAGAAGTCCAAGAGTTCATCACTGATTTGCCTGAAACAACCGACGTCATAATTGTTGCACAATGCAGAGCAACATCACGCACAACTGGCACGCAACCCTGGCGCGTCAAGTGATTAGAAAGGAAAGGTCAGCAACCTTCCTACATTCATTGCGACGTAATGTATCTCTACCGAGGTATAGATACATTACTTGGTTAGTCGTTGATATGCTCCTGGACGTTAAAAAGTTAACAGTTTGGATCGAAAGCAGCAATCGTGTTTTGCCCAGAGCAAGCTGAGCCGTTCTGCAATGACAAAACTGCCTTTCACATTGGCACGTACAAGCGGTTTTCAATTGAGGATGCGAGACGATTCTTCAAACTGGTGGGAGCTCCTCATTATTGAAGGATTATTGAAAAACAACATGGCAAGCGACACAAGGGGGTGCGAAAATGATTGCTCCTTAGTGTTAAGGTGTGCGGGATGCGAGACCGCTGGCTTATACCATGAAGCACTGTTGTAAAAGGTCTCATTTACTCAAGTCAAGTCAATGGAATACCCACCTCAAGTGTATGAGTCTATTTCTCGTTGGGGTGCTGCTTCGTGGTGCGTCCACCTTTGCCACCATTACACGATTTTCACTGCTTAGGAACCGACTGACAGTAAGTGCTGGGCGAGAGAAGTCAACAGCAAACATGTAGAAGGAGCCGCTGTCGAGGAACGCCTCAACTTCGCCGTGAACTGAAAGTAGGAAAAAAAAGGCGTGAGAAGCTCACTAAAAACTAAATTCTGGCTTAACTGCAACAAAAGGTTGCAACGTTTTACAAGAGGCTATTCCACCATTTTGACCTAATTGTCATGGACAGGATTTTGTAAAAAAATATAGTTTCTTAACGTATACAATTCGTATTCAAATAGCCACTGAAGAGAAAGCTGTACAGTTTGGAGAGGGAAATGGTTAGTGGATAGGATCACTGTTGCAAAAAGAATTGCAGTGACTGCTGTTTGCAAGTTGGTAAGAAACTTTCAAATCAGCAAATTTCGAAACTAACTGCGGGAATTTTGAACTTTCACAAAGCAATCTGTTAACGAGTGAGTCAACGTTTTCATGCCCATGCTGGCGTCTGGTTCCTCGAAATAACAAACGCTTGCAGTCCGAGGTTTTTAAACAGCACCACGGCTAAAATAAACGGAAACCCTTGCGAAGGTTGGCAACCTCGTAAGGAGTTTGCCAAATCACCAGTGTTCCTTCTAAGGTGCGTAACTGCGCAGCACCACCAGACAGTTTGCGTAGTGCTATCACATTCTCGTGCACTTGCAACATTCTAAATTTAATACGGTAGGCTTACATATATATATAAATCACCCAGCCCTTTTAACACTGGGAACGCTTCACTGTTGGGTGTCTGCACGGTTGCACAATTGCATGCGCTTCGTGCGCTACAAAACAAACAATTGCTCAGTGTAGAATTTTCTTAAAGGGAGCACTGCAAATCACCCTTTTGGCGCAAAAGTGTTTACTGCACTTACTAGCAAATCTTAGTTCACCAATGACCACCGATAAATGAAAACTTTAATTCCAGCAATATATTGAGTTCTAAACGTAAAAAACGTGCCGAGCGAATAAGATGAACACAAGTGGCAAGTTGTGACCCTTGTTTGTTTCCTTCCGCTCGCGGTAGTTTCCGCGTGTTCTTGGCTAATCAGTGTTGAACGCAATAAGTAAACAAACAGAATAAGTCAAGCTGTCTCAGCAATCGCAAACCCCCACGTGAGAAGTGGGAAAACACTGCATCTCCGAAGAGACCAGTGTTATGTCTGCAACTTCGATTCCCGAAAAAAATGTTATGTAACCAAGTTACTGCGACAAAACAATTCACGCTCGGACGCTCACAGAGGGCAGCCCTCACATGATGGCAAACAATCGTGAATCATGGCCAGTGTACGTCATCGAACGGAATGAGCTTACAGCTGCAAACAAACAACACGGCGAAGCCATGCGCAGCTGGCAAGATTTTGCTTCCTCTACATCACACCCTTGCAAGAATTGGGTATCAGCGATGAAATGTTCCCCTCATAGCGATTCACGTATGCCGTCACGGCGAAAAAAACACCAATGCCGGAATTACACAACCACAAAGGTCAAACGAAGAGATCTCTATTTACTGGTAGCATCCACACTGTATGCAAATCAACTTGTTTGTATGACTAGTATGGTAGGCAGTAATCTCGTATTTCTTAATTGAGTTCAGTATATAATTACCAAGCACGGACAAACCTAAACATTCTCCGACTGATTGTACACCAAGTCATACAGCGCGTTAGTCCTTTTACAAGGTTGTGTAAGAGAAATTTCATAGACACACGAGAAGTCTTAAGCATGAGATTTCGGGCGATGGAAACATCGAACCTTTGAACAGTTCCTTGAATGAATTCCTGGGCTTCTGGAACGCATCAGCGAATTTCTTTAATTATGGATTTTGGAAATAGTGAATTGACCGACACCTAACCAACACACACGCCAAAACTCGTGAATACATATATAAACATCAAACACCGATGGACTTTCTCTTTAACGAAGTTTCTTAGCACGTTCTTTTCATCTGAAAGGACAGTCTTACCATGCCCGACGCCCGTGTCTATAAAACCAAGTAGGGTTGCTAACCTGTCTTCAAAAAAGTCAGACCTTGCCTCATTTGTAGGACAACAGTAAAATCTTTTCATTATTTTGTGCAACCTACATGGTTATGGACTCTCTTCAGCTTCATAAGAGATTTTTAATGAATATGTAGCTTAGACAATGTTTTTCCAGAGCCAAGCTTTTCCGACTGAAAAAAACCCATAGGTGTTCAAAAAAAGCCAGAATTTCAAAATCTGGCTTCAAAGAAAGCAAATTGGCAACCCTGAAACCAAGGCCGCCTAGCAGAGAACGCCTTTCAGCAAGTTTCAGCACTTGCTTCCAGCATATGGCGCTGTCACACGTTGGTGACGTATTATGCCACGTCTTGCCCTGGCATTGCACGGGAGCACCACGCGTCGAACGCATGATCAGTCGAATAAAAGAGCATGGCGAACCGCGAGCGTACAATGCAGAAAAGGTTATCAATGAGCGCTGCCATTGATTACATGTCTATTCCCGAGAAAAACCCGCACGTAAATGCACTTTTCTTTGCCTGTCTCGCAAAAAGCTATTTCAAGTCAGCTTCTGCAGACAAGAAGTTGAATAAGGGCCGATTGGTAAAACGCTAGTCGAGCAGCAAATCAACGACGCCAATCGCGTGTCAAAAGTACACTGCGCATTCCATCGCAGACAAAGCGCCGCGACCCAGCCTGGCTGCACGTTTCCACGTTTCAAGTTCAATTATTGATGCAGCGCTGGACAAACGCAAAAGCGTTGCTGAAAACGATGCGATCAACCACGAATACTGTTGAAGCGAAACACTATTTCAATGTTATACGACCCGTGGAAACAGCCTAGAGGCGCATTATCAAAATTAGTTTTAGCCATCAACAATGCGTATGGTAAAATCGAGGCCAAAGTGAGAAAATTATCATGTGGTATTATGTATGAGAAACATGGAGGTGGCTTTGTTCACACAAAAAGAGACGGAGTCAGGTCAGCGAAGCTCCAGGGGCAGCATGACGTTTTTTGTTTACTAGAACGAAGATACTCCAGCAATCACAGGACATATGCGTTTGTTTGAAATACTGGCCACCATCGTGGAACACGGAACATAACAAAGGCGTGGCATCCGAGCTGACACAATATCGGTTAAGATCGAAGGCGTTAATGGTGACAAAGGGTATAATGTTTCCGGACAAATAAATACACGCAGCCGCGCGCCAACATTCCACCGAACAAGACAACCACTGCTATCCCACCGATGATCAACCATCACCGAAATGTTACGAGCACAGCACGTGAGGTAGGCTTGGAACGATCGCGGCCGTTCACAAATCAATAATTAAGCCAATTTGTAGAAATACGGTATTCCTTCAGCAAAGCCACTCAACGGCAATGGGAAACGCGTTTACTCCGCAAACATAGATGTCTCGTTCGGCGATTCTTATCGCGTTGCTAATGAAGGTCACTTCGACATACATTCAGCCCCGTAGCGGTGCGCATGAGTTGCTGTGACTCCTTCGTCCAACTCAGTTGCGTATCGTCAGAGAGAGGATATCTCTCGCTCTCCTTTTCCGCAAACCAACATGCACAGCTGTGCCAACTCAACTACCACTGCAGCGCAGAGGCACTGACTTAAAGGGCTAGCGATGTATGATGTATGGCCAAGTGGAAGCAACATCCGCCTCGCAGAAGGGGTTTGTCGTGCTTTCAGCGAATTTTAAAACGCCAAACCAACTGCCATTCACGCATGGTAGGTGAGAAATACTAGCTATCTGAAACCCATTCGAACTCTGACAAACAAAAACTAATGCATAAAACACACAAACTTTATTCCAAGTACGATGATAACAATTTATGGTTGTAACACTATAAAAAAACAATCACATTGGCCAATCGTGTACGCATTTTTTTCAGAAAAAAGTTGAGAGTCAAGAATCATTTTCAGTTTACTAGATCGTCATGTTTTTACCGTTAACGACGATGCTCTAAACCTCTGTGAACCAATGCTTGTCAACCGGATGTATGCTGCACCCCTGGGTGTATCAGACCTTTCTGAGGGTGAAGCACGAGATGGCGTTTACTTCAGTGGTCAACCAGGTGCTTGGTCTTCAAAATCAGTTGTTCCACATACACTTCGTTGTCACTTGAGTTTTGTGTAATCAAATGAGACATTCATGCTATTGTTTCGTGTAATAATTAATATGCTACCTAACGTACCGAGCAGTTTTTTGCTGCAGGACTGCGCCAGGATAGAAGCAATCTATCCAGAACTTTTCCTAACTACATTTGATTATTGGGCATCACTCCTCAAAATTTCCAAATATCAAAACCTCAGTCAAGAAACGAAATTTCCATTCTTGGTCGCAGTCAACGACCAAACTTTTCTCTCCTTGTTGAAATTGAATCAAAATGAGAAGTGCGCTTGAAACAAAGTTAAAATCTTATTTTTCACAACTGCCTACCGAAACTTACAAGCAACCACTACGATATCCGTTTGTGTTTCTTTCCATTGTGTATTGTCAAAACTTCGTGTATTGCGGATTGGATCTCAGACATTAAACCACACTTTCAATTAAAGGATGTTGATACACTTGGTGGAATTTAGTACTTGACTGGGATGTAGGCCTACAAACTTTATGAAAATTCAAAAAAGGTGTACCACCGCAAGTAAGTTTGATAACACTGTTCTAAACTTCACTTGCTTTTCCGTAACGATACGAACGAAATAACATATATCGTTATCGCAGATGCAGTACACAGTGCGTTCTTTTTTGCCGAGACGCAACATTCGCTTTTTGCGGAGTTTGTTAAATGCTTCAGCATAAGTTAACTGTTGTCATTGACGGTAATCCGTCACACATGCATGACAACTTGCATGTCAGTTTTTTGTCAAGTTTTAAGCCCACACGACGTTTCTCTTCTGAAGCTAATTTTACAACAAATTGGATAGTTTCTCCTGCAAGAACCGTATTGCTTAGCATTTCCTTGTATGCTGTTTTCTCATGCTAACGTGAGTTTAAAACGAGCTCACCGACAAGAGTGACTTAGTAATAATACAAAACGCCACAGTTAGCACCGAGATCGCTCATGAAGGTAACTCAGCCCAGAGTACAGTCTACCTGACATTTGATCTTTGTTACAGGGCACAAAGTTCAAACGTTTGTGGCAATATGTTAATCCAGTGGTTCCCAACCTTTAAGCTTGCGGCACCCTACAGAAGAGGATTATAATTTGCGGCATCTAGTGGCGAACCCGTAGCAATTTGCTTTAAGGTTTGATGACAGTTTGAAAATGTATTTTTAATGATATATTTAAAAAATGTATTAGCTCGCTGCACCCTTGGGGATTGTAAATGGCATCACGGCTGGGAACCACTGTGTTATACAAACGGTTCATTCCATTCTTAAGAACACTAACGGGCGATTACAAAATTTAGAGTTGAACCTACCACTGAATGACAACAGCAGCACGTGACGCATTTTGTTGTTTTTAAAGGAACGCCATCGTCTGATCGTACCAGCATTAAGCACTTAGTCAGAAAAGCAAATACCTACAGTACAGAACAATGCAGTGATAACACTTCAGTTAATACAACACAGTGGCAAACGCCATTGCATGCTGAGTCATGGATTCAGGACAGTTCACACGCCGAGACACTGCTTTGGGTGGGGAAACTTCTCAAACTGGCCGTTTGCTACCGGGACAGGGTATCGCCCAAACTTTTCAGGTGCCAAGTGTTGAGTTCTATAACCAGCTTACCAGGCTTGATGACTTTATGGCTCCACATGGATGATCCCAGCTCCACAGCTGCTTCACGCGTCTGACACAAGTTATTATTCACAAACCACGACACCATGTCTGATGCCTTGATGCATTCACATGAAATCAATTGTCCAAATGCACAAACTTTTTGAAAAAGTTTACTGGATGGATCCAAAGCACTGCAGTTTTAAACAGGATATCAAAGTTTAGAATAATGCTGTTCTTACTGAGTTTCATAAAAGTTTCTTACAGTAAAATCTGAATTAACTCGTGGCATGATAACAAACAGTCATATCAATTTGTTTTACTCAAGCAGCATGCACTTTTTTAGACATTCAACTTTTTCCAGCTCAGTTTGGCATCACATCAAAACAGACGGCATAAGTTTTAGTTGAAAGCAGAGTGTAAAACCACCAAACTAAGAATTTCAGAAATTAAACCATGAAAAACGCTGCTCTCTGATACAAACTTAGATCTTGCGACACATGCAGCAACAGTTGTAGGACAACAAAACGCTTTGAGAAAGTCACTTAGTTATTGAAGTAAGTAAAAGGCTACTGTGCACGCTTTTTCTGAAATCCAGCATTTAATACCTTTTATAAAGTCTGTATCCTGCAGCCACACATCGCACATAGGCATCTGCACTAGCATCATCAGCAGAAAACCTGTACAGAGCTTTGTCGTTTTCAAATCCACCCATTGTTTGAACTAAAATACAAGGAGTAACAAAACATGAACAGTGTATAAAAATACAAGCTGCGAGCTCAATTCCTCAGATCATTACCATTGCGCAGAAGACCAGCATCCATGAGACGCTGAAACAATGCCAAAGCATTGCTCTCACTCATGCACGAAATGCTGCTGTCTAAATTCGTTGGACTTCCTTCCCCGGTGTTGCAGTTATCTTCGGTTTTGCTGAATTTTGAATCTGAAGTTGAATCTGAAAAATGTGTACCTGTGACTGTATCATTTAATACAAAAATAACTTCAATAAACCCCTACGCTTTAGATTGGACATAATATTTGGTAGCAACTTTCTTTTCATCAAGTGTATTGCACAACTGTACTACTTAACAAATTGTGCGCATGTGCTGTGAAATAAAAATGATTGAATGCAGATATCCAAATTCCTTAGAAGCAACAATACTGCNACAACTAATCAAATCAAGTATCTGTGTGGATGAAGTGTTTGCTGTAGTACTTGGCCTCAGCTTTTTCGCTAGCACCTGGTACACACTGAATTAGTAGAACCAAACAGTGAAATGTAATAAAACATCATTTCTGCCACACAGTGTCAAGAATTTCTACCTGCAAGCAACGTCTGAAAATGAATATTTATAACTGCTGTTCAATCAATACATATTATCTAATTGAAGTGTCTCGCACTAACTTCTTTTCAGGTAATGAGATTCATGAACATGATCACCTATCATTTGTGAGTTCCAATGGTATCTGCAGTTCATGATGCATAGCTAGAACAATTAGTCTGAGAGCAGGGGTGACCAAAATACAGCTCGCAGGCCGTATCTGGCCCACCGACAAGTTTAATCTGGCCCGCCTTGCACATTCTTTTCAAGCACCACATTTGTGACTGTGGACAGCAGTATACCAGCACTGGCTGCTGCCTGGCTCTTGTTGACTTGTCTGCCGCAGCAGCACTTAGCTGCAAGCAGTGCTATAAAATCCCAAACAAAATGGTGTGATTATAATTGTTATTATTGTACCAGAATACATGTTAATAACTTACTTTTGCATAGATCATGTAAATTGCACTGTATCTGGCCCTGCAACAGCCAGGCAGTCACAAATTTGGCCCTCAGGCCAACAAGTTTGGCCACCCCTGAATTAAGAGACTGACTGAACTTTTCAGACTAAACTCAAGAGCATGCTAAAAGAATACAAAAGAATCAAGTCAAAATTGCAGGATCAACATTTCAAAGATTGACTGACAATGTTTAAAAATACCTTTATACAAATATAACAGTTAAGTATTAGTGGATCAGATATTTATATTAAAAAGCTTTGAGTCACACTGTATTAAAACACTTACTAAAACAAGCGAATGCTGGGTTTGTTTAACTGAAATGAATATAAATATTTGGGTGTATAACATCAGTTTTAATAGTGGTTGAGTCACTCAACTACAGCAACAAACATGAAGATATTAATTATATGTGCATGACAAAAAGCAAGTTTTGTTTCTCCATATTTCACACAACAGAGACCTAGAACAGATTGCAATGTCAATCAGAAGTATTATTTTTTCACTGAAAAAGAAAATAAGAGGAAATTCATGCTACATGTTGCTACATTTTTTATGACCTTTTTCAAAATCATGACAGAGAGTATGCTTTTAGCAAAGCTATTTGTTTTTGTTAACTTTGACATGCACTATATGTGTATATTAACATAGACACACTCAACATACTTTGAGACAATGGTTGTTTTAAATACTGCACAGTCACACTTCGAAATCTAGTTGAATATAAAAGAAATTTTGCAGAGAACATAAACTGCAGGTTTACAGTTCACGTTTTGGAAGATAGTAATTTCTGAGTATAATTGTGATGCATGCAAAGACAATTTTTAACAGACATTAGACAACAACCACAGAAACATGCCAACAAGTAATTTTTTTTCATGTTTGGAAATGTGGCATTCTACAATTTATAAATTAAAATGCTTTACAACATTTTTATTCACATTACAGACTTATGTAGAGGCAAAACTTCAACATAGAACTTCACATATGTGTCAATTTTTTAGCAGGACCACAAGATATATAGTGCAAACAATAATAAGTTACTTTGGCAGTGAGCATATGAAATTATATATGTAATGACACCCAGACCCAGCACACCAATTTCCTGAACAAACACTGTAAATGGTGATCACACATCAGTTATAAAAGTTTGGTCACACTGATCAAACTCTAGATATTATTTTACAAGTTTCCTAAAGTTTGCAAACAACTAGGCCAAACACAATTTCAGTAGTTTTTAAAACAGAAACAGCAGCACACAATTCTGCAAAAACTATTACCTGAGTTAAGACATTTCGCTGCCCATGCCACAGCTTCACTTCCCATAAATACATCAGGATAGCCACGGAAGATGGGCCGCCGATGTCTTATCAAAGGAGGTTTAGAAGTTTGCATCTTGTCACTGTAAAATTTAAGTAATCATACATTTTGCACAAAATGTCTGTTTGATAAAATCAATTTACAACCACTGTATGTTACAATGATTACCTTTCAGGTTAAAGAGAAACAGTACAAAGTTGATAAGATTTTGCACATGTTGCAAGCCCGAAAGGAATGAAAAAAGCCATTGAACTTTGTCAACATGATATAGTGCCTTAAACAGTCCAGTTGTATGACACATTACATGCACATCTCACTGAGTCTTCTACAGTTTTCACTTTTCATGTTAGTGACAGCTACATTTTGACTGAACTTAAAATACTCACACTGGGCTGACATCTTTTTTAAAATGTATGATAGCACATTATTGTTAAAACCAGTACAGTGCTCACAGAAATTAACTTGGATGCTTCATGCTTTATTGACTGTATAGTGTATGCCAGCTTAATTACTAGGTACCAAACAAAACTGCTGCTAGTGATATGAAAACTTACCGAATTAATTCAGAAAATATTATTAAATCATGATTGTAGGAGTCCATGTTGAACTTTTGGTGTCTAAACCAGTGTATGTATCTCAGAGTAGTTGTGTACAGTAGACACTCTGACAAAGCTAATCTGCAACACTTTATACTCACTACTGGAGTTAGATGAAATACCTACTCAAAAAAAAACTTTACACAACAAATTCGCTGAAAGTGATATCACTGGCACAGAAATATTTTGAAGAGCTAAGCAAGCAGCTATCCACAAACATTCAAAATAACAAAAACAGTTATCCGCAACATCTAATGTAGCTCACAATAAATAGGAAAAGTTGAATTTGCAAATCAACTTGAACAAATTTAATCACAAGTAGGCTAGCTAATGGTGTCACGTAAGTTTAGACTTAATTCAACAATTGAGTTTCACTTGTCACGTTCACCTCCCTAACCTTCACACCAACATATGTCATTTTTAGCATGTTTTGTTAATTAAGTAGCATACAATGCATATAAACAAACAGTGAATTTATATAAACTGCCATGAGCAGCACCAGTACTAATCAGCTATAATAATGACAACTAGGTGAATGTTTAACAATCATACCGGGAAGTACACCATTATTTCGTGAATGAATATACTGTATAAAACATGTTCTTGATGTTGCATAACTTTGTAGCAATACATACACATCAAAACCAACTCTCTTGTAATAGCTGAACTTATCAGCACAAATCAAATGACTTGGCAGCAATGCTACTGTAGCACATATATACATTAAAAAAGGTTCCTAGCTGATGCCACCACCAAAAACTCAAATCTATCACAGTACCAGCTTATTGCAAAGGCCATGCATACAGTAGCCTCAGCCTGTACATACAGTAATCCATTTATTAGTTAGATAAATTACTACCTAAGGTCCTAGGAATTAGGCCTATAGCCATTTGATGGTTGAAGCAAGTAATGGTACTTATACTACACCAGAAATTGAGAAAATCTTATGTAAGCTGCTAAAAATCTTAATAGCTGATACAAGACAGACAAGCACAGTTGTTAAATGTTAACAATCCTTTTCACGTATACTATTTTTAATTGGATCATGAATTGCATGTGATATTTTTCCAGTCCATAGTAATGTAGCATTTTCAACTGTGTTCTTACTTAAATATTGTGAATGAAGATACCACTGTGTAAATTTCTGAAACGTATCAGTCACGTCAAAAACTCTATTATCTTCTTCTGAAAACGGTTTTTGCTTTTCGTACATTACATATCCAGAGTATCCTTCAGGAAGGTGAATAACTTTTCCATCCAGTGGTCGACCTCGGAAACTTCCTGTCATTCGGTCTTCATTGTCAGCACCGGTTGAGTCAGTTGCGAAGAAAGTTGAAACTCGAGCAGTTTCGTTTGCAGCAACTCCACATGGCAAACGATGGACATCATGTATGTTTTGGGGTCTTAAACCGTCCAAACGAATATGAACGCTCATCATTAAGCTTGACCAGTCTTGCGCCCAACTCGTACGCTGAAATAAAAGCGTAGGCTACGCCTCAAAAACGTACAGCTAACAAAAGTACTTATCGACAACAGTACCAGTCCAAACTACACACATACGAAATCTCCGTTGTGAACTAGTAGGCTAGTATAGTAGGGCAATCACTACTCGATCAACGACTCAGGAGCTATCACAACGCCACCAATCACGATAATTCCCGCCGCAGGGCGATCGCGGAGCTTTGTAATGGCAGGCGTAGACAGTTACCACGTTAACCTCGTGGCATTTTTTCTCGTCCGTTGTATACCACTACCGTGTTTTTGTTGTAAGACGTGTTCACTCAACCAGCACCCTCGTCACAGCATGACTTCGCGCTGGCGCGAGACAATCCACATTAGTTCAGATTTCCGTAGCAAGAAATCGCCGAAGAGATAAAACCTGTTTAACGAAAGCGACTGTGCTACAGCATGCAGCATGTTACAATTCAAAACCTTTTGCACTGCGCAATGCGCCAAACAGAACATTCTTCGGTAAGCTCAACTGACCGCGATCGACAATCACATGTAAAAAATGGCGTTGAATCTTTGGCATGCAACTACGGGGCAGAAAAGCACAAGCAACACAGAAGGAACAAGGGCGACCTTCAGTTCAAAGTTTTAATAGACGAGAATATCAACAGGCAAGGGTGCATCTACGGGAGTGAAGTGTGCAAGGGCCACTTAGACATAAAGTTTGCCCCAACTTTAGTGTCTTAAACTTTGGCAGATTGCATTGCTTTCAGTGTGTTTCAACACTTCGCAGACAGTTAAACTCAAGAATTGCCAATCTATCGCGCATAAGTAAAGTTTGTATGCTTTTCATCAAAAAAGTTCACATCCCTTTATTTCTACAAAAGTCTAATTCAACTGGCATGCGGTGGGATCCAGTGGTGGACTTATGGTTGGCGGGCGAGGCAAGGCTGAACAGAGCCCTCTGATGACGTCATCATACTCAGTCAACCGTGATAAGACCGTTTGATCAAGCCCAGGAAGGAGATAAGCGGGCCACCCAAGGCTTCCTGAGACCACGGTATGATTAACGCAAAAGAAAATGCGAAAGGGTATTGATGATGCACAACTTCAAAAACACTGAAAGCTGGGAAGACAAAGCTAGCAACAAGTTAAGCCAGCGTGGTCCAACTACTTTTGTCCTATGGGCCATTTTGCAAAAACGTGACAACTCGCGGGCCACTTCCAATAAAATAATGTATAAAACAACAAATTCACAACAGTTAAAACTAAAAAGGAAGATGAGTGAATGTGTCATTGAAATTATTACACAATAGCAAATATAAATCTGCTACAGATCTGTATCAGTGGGATGCCTGTGGTCGAGGCTTTTCTGACACTATCGTACAGTGTTTCGCCTCCCATTCGATTTCTGTTTTTAGATTTGACTTGCTTCATCGTAGAAAATGTACTCTCACACACTTTTCTGACTAATTTTCAGACGCTCTCTGCAGTCTACAACACCGTTATTATTGCACATTTTTTAAAAAAGATGTTATGCTTGTTCAAATGAAAATTAGGCTACCTACTTACTGCAGGGATGGGCAATTAATTTCGGTCGAGGGCCACTTTGAGAAGGCCGCGTTTAACTGATTGATACACAAAT